>Ga0196962_10000079_pt1 | contig 66688 bp, 56 predicted proteins | sample S3v_20metaG_FD_183186 | JGI IMG/M metagenome (GOLD analysis project Ga0196962, IMG submission 183186) | Soil microbial communities from Anza Borrego desert, Southern California, United States - S3+v_20 | ecosystem: Environmental > Terrestrial > Soil > Desert | place: USA: California | collected...
GGCCGCCGCCCCCGGCATTCGCCCCGGCCGCGCTTTCGCCGGTCGCGCCGCCGGAAGTGTCCGTCCCGGTGCCGGTCGACATCATCCGCCGTACCGCGTCGGTCGCCGCGTCGATCATCGCCGCGCCGATCTTGCTCGCGCTCTCCGCGGCCGCATCGGCGGCGGCTTCGGCGGCATCCTGCGCCTGCCGGGCGCTCCGCTTGGCCGAATCGCGGACGGTCTTGTTGGCAGCCAGCGCCGCGGCGGCGGTGACGAGTCCGGCCGCGAGCAGGCTGCGCGCCACCGGGTTCTGCGCCAGCTCCGCGGCCCGCCGCCCGGCTTCGCGCAACGCATCGGGTATCATGTCGGCCGTCGAGCGGCTCGCGCCCTCGTCGTTATTGCCGTTGCCGGCCGCGCCGCCGCCGCGCCCGCGCCCGCCGGCCGCCTTGCCGCCGGCCTTGTTGCCGGAAGATCCTTTTTTCGCCATCAGACGCCTCCTGCTGTTCGTATCTGCTCCGTAACAGACCCGTGAACGGCCGAACAGTTCCGCACGGCCAAGGCTGCGGTTCAGTCCCGATCCGATTCGGCCTCCGCGATGCTTTGCCCACGATCCTGGTGCTCGGCCGCATCGTCGCCGGGACCCACGGCATCGCTGCCTCGGCCGCCGCCTTGCCGCTCGTCGAAGCGCTCGCCGCGCGCCAGGCCCGGGTCGCTGTCGCGACCGGCCAAGGCTCGGTCCTGCTGGCCTTGGTGAAACTGCTGGTTCTGAGCGTCGCCATATCCGCCCGAGCCGCTGCTTCCGCCCGGCGGCGCCATGTCGGCCGGGCCCGGGCCGCCGCCGGCCTGGGTGCCCCCGGACGTCCGTCCGCTCTGCTCCTGGTTGCGGGGAAGCTCTTCGCTCAAATCGCGCCGGTCGTCTGCCATCTCATCCTCACTGGTCGGTGCTTCCCGGGCCTCGGCCGAGATCGTCGTAGCGATAGGGCTCGCCATCGGGATTCACGGCCTCGTCCCCGGGCTGGTTCACTTCCTTCGCGTCGTCGCCGCGTCCCTTGTCGCGGTCGAGATCCTCCGGGACCTCATTGTGCCGGGCCTCGTCGCTTGCCGGCAGCGGATGGCCTTTGCCGCTCATTCCATCGGATCGCGGGGGCCATGCTCCGCTCCCTCCTCGGGGCGAGGCGCGCCGATCGGATCGGCGCCTGCGCCCGCCATCGGGTCGCCGTCATAATCCTCGTCGGGATTGCCTTCCCCGCCGGCGCCGGAACCGCTGCCGTGGACGGCGCCGCTTCGGCGGTCGAAACCGGCGGGCTTGCCGCGCTCGTCGCGCTCTCCCATCGCACTCTCCTTCGCCCGGTCAACGAACCGGCGGCGCGGGGCGTTCCCGATCGGCGGACAGGCGAAAGGCCGCCGGGGCGTGCCCGACGGCCTGTTCGACATGGTCAGCGGCCGGAGGTTTCCAGCCCGGAAGACTCTGAAAGCTTAGCCTTTCATCTCCCGAACGGACCCGAACGACCTCTCTGCTGAACCATGAGACATCGGATCACCTCCTTTCGCTTGTTGAAGTCGCCACCTGTATGAGTCGCGCCGAATCGCCGATCAAGACTTGATCTCAACTTTTTTGCCGTTAGGATTCCATGCTTCGCGGCGCCCGGCAGGCGCCGTTCTTGTTCAGCCGCGGCAATCCTCGATCACCCGCGCCGGCTCCGGCCAGGCGGGGACGATGAGCAGCGGGACGCCCGCCGCCTCGACCGCGAAGCGCCCGCGGCTGAAGACGATCGCGTCGAGCAGCGGGTCGCCGGCATCGAGCCGGGCGGCGAGGCCGGATTCCCGCGGCGAGGCCGGCAGCGCCCGCTCGGAATTGCTGGTGCGGACGGTGAGCGCGTCGCCGGTGCCGCCGATCCGGCTCAGGCTGACCTGCCGGTTCGGCTCGCAGCGGACCAGCAACTGGCGCTCGCTCGATCCGAAGGCGGCCTCGGCGCCGCCCGGCCCGACGCCGAGGCTCCAATCGCCGGGGCTGATCGGCGCATCCTGCCACGCGCGCGGGGCCGGAGGCGGAGGAGGCGCCGGCGGCTGCGGCGCCGGAGGCGGAGGAGGCGGCACGGCGGGCGGCGCGGGACGCGGCGCACAGGAAGCCAGCAGGAGGACCGAAAGCGCGGCCGCGCCCCAGCGCAGATCGGGCATCGACTTCAAGTCCCGGTCAGCGTTCGGCCGAGGCGGGAGCGGCGGGACTCGCCTCATTGCTCCCGGCGCTGGAATTGCCGCCCGCGCCCTCGTCCGCGGGGGGCTGCGCGGCGCCGCTCGAGCATTGGTTGAGGAAAGCGCCGATCGCCGGGCTTGGTGGCAGGATCAGGGGTGGGGAATCGCCGATCCTGATCGCGATCGGAGTGGTCGACTGGGTCAGCGTGCCGAGCAGGGTGTCGCTCGGCGCCAGCGATGCGCGGAGCATCGGCACCGCGCCGCCGACGTCGGTGACGGCGAGGCGGCGGGTCTCGCTGCCGATCGAGATGAGCATCATCGGCAGGTCTCCGGCAGGCAGGGTGCCGTGCCGCTGAAGGAAGATGCTCCGCCGCGTGTCGCAGCGCAGGCTGAACAAGGGCGGCGCTCCGGCCGGGCCGAACTCCAGCGCCCTATTCTCGTCCTGGAGGGTCTCGCGCCAGTCGCCGAGCGCGATGTCCTCGTCGTCGCGTTCCGGCGCCCGGACCCGTTCGACCGCCTGCATCTCGTTGCGGTCGGTGACGACGCTTGCATCCTCGGAGCGGGCGCAGGCGGTCATAGCCAGCAGGGCGAAAGGGATGAAGCGACGCAGCATGGACCGGACCTCCTCTTGATTCGGGCCTTTAGCCCAGCCGCCGCGCGCGCGCATCCCCAAGGCTGCGCCGCCAGCCTCAGCGCGCGTCGTGGAAGATGATCCCGAGCGTGAAGCGCAGGCCCGAGCGGAGCCGGCTGACGCCGTGGCGAAGGGTGCGCCGGTGCCAGCCCCGGCTGCCGCGGACGGGCCGCTCGCGCACCGGGAATACGACGGCGTCGCCCCGCCGCAGCGGCACGACCTCGGCGCGCGACTGCATCCGCGGCCGCTGCTCGGCGAGCACGAACTCGCCGCCGGTGAAGTCCTCGCCGGGCTCCGAGAGGAGGATCGCGACCTGAAGCGGGAACAGGGTCTCGCCATAGACGTCCTGGTGGAGGGCGTTCCAGTCGCCGGTCTCGTAACGCAGGAGGAGCGGGGTCGGGCGGGTCTGCCCGGAATCATGGCAGCGGGCGAGGAAGGATTGATGGTCGGCCGGGTAATGGAGGCCGGATCCGAGCGCCGCGCTCCACCGGTTGGCGATGGCGGCGATCGGCGGATAAAGCGCAGTGCGAAGCTCCTCCACCAACTCGGGAAGCGGATAGTCGAAATAGCGATAGGCGCCGCGGCCATAGCCATGCCGCCCCATGATCACCTCGCTTCGAAATCGGCCGCGTTCCTCCCAAGCCTCGCACAGATAGGCGCATCGATCCGCATCCAGCAGCCGAGGCAGAGTCGCACAGCCGTGGGTTTCAAGCTCGTCGGCGACCCGGTCCCAGTCGATGCGGTCGGTCATGTCGGCGTCATACCCGCTGATTGCCGACCCTGCTTCCCGGCGCTTGCTACCGAACCCGATCAGCGGCCAGTGCGCGCCCGCCGACCCATCCTGATCGACTGCTGCTTGCCGTAGCGGGTCTTGCGGGTGCCGGGCTTGCCTTCGGTCGAATGGCCGAGGACCGGCGCTCGGCTATGCTCGGTGGCGACTCCGAGCTCGTCCGCCTCGAGGCGGCGAATCTCGTCGCGCAGGCGCGCGGCTTCCTCGAACTCGAGGTCGCCGGCGGCCTTGCGCATCCGCGCCTCCAGATCCTGGATATGGGCCCGCAGATTGTGACCGACGAGGTGCGGAGCGCCTTCGTCGCCGGTATCGATGGTGACGCTGTCGCGGTTCGAGACGTCGGCGAGGATGTCGGAGATGTTGCGCTTGATCGTCGTCGGCGTGATGCCGTGCGCCAAATTATATTCCTGCTGTTTCTGGCGTCGGCGGTCGGTCTCGCGCAACGCCCGCTCGATCGAGCCGGTGATCGTGTCGGCGTAGAGGATGACCTTGCCCTCGACGTTGCGGGCGGCGCGACCGATGGTCTGGATCAGCGACGTCTCGGAGCGCAGGAACCCCTCCTTGTCGGCATCGAGGATGGCGACGAGGCCGCATTCGGGGATGTCGAGGCCTTCGCGCAGCAGGTTGATCCCGACGAGCACATCATAGACTCCGAGCCGCAGATCGCGGATCAGCTCGATCCGCTCCAGAGTCTCGACGTCGGAATGCATGTAGCGGACCCTGAGGCCCGCCTCGTGGAGGAATTCGGTCAGGTCCTCCGCCATGCGCTTGGTCAGCGTCGTCACCAATGTGCGGTAGCCCTTGCGCGCCGTCTCCCGGGCTTCGGCGACGAGGTCGTCGACCTGGTCTTCGACGGGCTTGATCTCGACCGGGGGATCGATGAGTCCGGTCGGCCGGATCACCTGCTCGACGAAGACTCCCCCCGTCTGGTCCATCTCCCACGGCCCGGGAGTCGCCGAAACGGCGACGGTCTGCGGGCGCATCGCGTCCCATTCGTTGAACCTGAGCGGCCGGTTGTCGATGCAGCTCGGCAGTCGGAAGCCATATTCGGCCAGCGTCAGCTTGCGGCGATGGTCGCCGCGCGCCATCGCCCCCACCTGCGGCACCGTCTGGTGGCTCTCGTCGACGAACAGAAGGGCATTGTCCGGAAGGAATTCGAACAGGGTCGGCGGCGGCTCGCCCGGCAGCCGGCCGGTGAGGAAGCGGCTGTAATTCTCGATGCCGGCGCAGGAGCCGGTGGCGGCGATCATCTCGAGGTCGAAATTGGTGCGTTGCTCGAGCCGCTGCGCCTCGAGCAGCTTACCCTCCGCCTGAAGCTCCTTCAGCCGCTCGCCGAGCTCGTGGCGGATCGCCGTCATCGCCTGCTTGAGCGTCGGCCCCGGAGTCACATAGTGGGAGTTGGGATAGATCTTCACGTAATCGAGCGACGCGATCTTCTTTCCGGTCAGCGGGTCGAACTCGACGATCTCCTCGATATCGTCGCCGAAGAAGGCGACTCGCCAGGCCATGTCCTCGTAGTGCGAAGGGAATATCTCCAGATTGTCGCCGCGGACCCGGAAATTGCCGCGCGCAAAGGCCTGGTCGTTGCGCTTGTACTGAAGCGCGACCAGCTTCCTGACGATCTCGCGCTGGTCGACCGTCTGCCCCTTCTTGAGGCTGAAGGTCATCGCCGAATAGGTCTCGACCGAGCCGATGCCGTAGAGGCAGGAGACCGAGGCGACGATGACGACGTCGTCGCGCTCGAGCAGCGAGCGGGTGGCCGAGTGGCGCATCCGGTCGATCGCCTCGTTCACCGAGCTTTCCTTCTCGATGTAGGTATCGGACCGGGGCACATAGGCTTCCGGCTGGTAGTAATCGTAATAGGAGACGAAATATTCGACCGCATTGTCGGGGAAGAAGCTCTTGAACTCGCCGTAGAGCTGGGCGGCGAGGATCTTGTTCGGCGCCAGCACGAGCGCCGGGCGCTGAAGCGCCTCGATGACCTTGGCCATGGTGAAGGTCTTGCCCGAGCCCGTGACTCCGAGCAGCACCTGGGTGCGCTCCTCCTGGCGCATCTGATCGACCAGCTCGGCGATGGCCTGCGGCTGGTCGCCCGCCGGCTGGTAGTCCGAGACGATCTTGAACGGCCGCCCGCCATCGGCCTTGTCCGGACGCTGCGGGCGATGGGGAACGAAGACCTGTCCGGTCTGCGGCTCCTCGAGGCTGGTGCGGATGGCGATGCCCATCCTTTCCATATGGCCATTCCCCGCCGCCCGCGCTAGCGTCCGCCGCGACAGGCGCGAGGGCATCGTCGCGTTCGACGGCGCCCCGCTTTGCGGATCCAGGGGCGAGCGCCTGCCGGTTGCCAATCAGAACAATGAGGGAGGAAACCATGCGACACGTGATTGCCGCGGTGCCGGCGCTGCTGCTCATCGCCTGCGGAGGCGGCGGAAGCGGCGGCGGAGGCGGAGGGGGAGGCGACACCGTTTCCTTCCAGCCGGGCCAGTGGGAGACCACGATCCAGGTGACGAGCATGAACATGCCGGGCATGCCCAAGGGCATGGCCGCGCCGACTCCGCCGCCGACCACGGTCCGCAACTGCCTGACCGCCGAGCAGGCGCGCCAGCCCAGCGCCGACTTCCTGACCGGAAGCGCCGGAAGCGGCTGCCGGTCCGAGAATTTCTCGATGGCCAACGGCCGCATCTCCGGCACCGTGCAGTGCGACGCCCAGGGGACGACGATGCGCTCGACGATGGACGGCCAGTATACGGCGACGTCCTATGAGATGAACATGCAGACCCAGACCCAGGCGCAGGGCCAGAACGTCGACATGGAGGTCCGCGCCACGGCGCGCCGGATCGGCGACTGCCCCTCGGGGTGAGCCGGCGCGGCGACCGGATCGGTGCGCCCCCAAGCCGCTCCGGCGGGGCGCACCGAGCCCGGTTGGAAACCGATCGCGCGACGGCCGTTTCTTCCCGATGAGGATTCGATCGGCTCTCCTCGCTGGCGCGGCGCTTCTCGCGGCGGGCTGCGGCGAGCGCGAGGCGCCGAGCGAGATGTCCGCCGAGGCGGTCGCCGAGGAGCTCGCCGACCTGCGCATCGAGCCGGGCCTGTGGGAGCTGACCAGCGCCGTGATCGACGTCCGTGCCGCCGATCTTCCGGTCGAGGTCAGGCGGCGCATGATCGGACCGCGCAGCCGGATGCGCCACTGCATCACCCCGGAACAGGCCGAGCGCCCGAGCGCCAATTTCCTCGCGGTCCGCTCCGACAGCGCCTGCGTGTACCGCGACTTCACGTTCGAGGGCGGCCGGCTGCGGGGCGCGATGAGCTGTCCCGGGGCGACCGCCCGGATGGACGGGCGCTATGGACCGCGAGGCTATGACATGCGCATGGAGATGGCGAGCCCGATGCCCAGCGGCGGCAGGATGACCTTGCAGGTTCGGGCCCAGGGACGGCGGATCGGCGATTGCGAGGAGGAAAAGGCACCATGATCGGCTACGTGACGCTCGGCACCAACGACCTCGACAGGGCGCGCGCTTTCTACGACGCCTTGCTCGGCGAAATCGGCGCCACCCGAAAGATGGAGTTCGCCGAGACCGGCTTCACGCTCTACGGCACCGGCGAAAGGCGGCCGGGCATCGCCGTGACCAGGCCCTATGACGGCCGACCGGCCAGCGTGGGCAACGGCAATATGGTCGCGATCGCCGCCGACAGCCGCGAGACGGTGGACCGGCTCCACGCCAGGGCGCTCGCGCTCGGCGGCAGCGACGAAGGCGCGCCCGGCCTGCGCACGCCGGAAGGCCCGGGCGCCTTTTACGGCGCCTATTTCCGCGACCTCGACGGCAACAAGCTGTGCGCTTTCCGGATGGGGCCCGCCTGAAGGCCTCCGCTCGCTTCCGGGACGACTGACCCCGGCTAGCGCGCCAGCGGCGGGACGGCGAAGCCCTGCCCCGCCTCCACCGCGACGAAGCGGTCGGGCTCGATGCCGCGCGCTCGGCGCAGCGCCGCCAGCCGCCGGCGGGGCTCGTCGATCCCCTCGAAGGTGAGCTGATAGGTGCCCCAATGGACGCCGAGCGCACGCGTCGGACGCAGCGCCTCGAATATCGCCACCGCCTCGCCGGGATCGATATGGTGGGTGCGCATGAAGTCGCGCGGCTCGTAGGCGCCGATCGGGATGATGGCGAGGCGGAACGGGCCGTGCCGGGCCGCCTCGCGCACCCAGCCGCCGTCGCCCCATCCGGTATCGCCGGCGAAGAAGATGTTGCCCGCGGGGAGCCGGACCGTGAAGGCGGACCACAGAGCGCGGTTGCGGTCGGTGAACCATCGCGATCCCCAATGATGGTTGCGCTCGACGATCGCCTCGACGCCGGGACGGACGGGGACTCGACCGCCCCAGTCGCGGGCGACCGCCTGGGCGCCGGCGCCGGCCACGATCGTGTCGTTGCCGAGGCTGGTGACGATGAGCGGCCGGTCGCGCCGCCAGAGCCGCTTCAGCGTCGGCAGGTCCATATGGTCGTAATGGTTGTGGCTGATCAGGACGAGGTCGATCTTCGGTAGGTCGTCGAAGCGAATGCCGGGCGCTCGAACCCGGCGCGGGCCGATGAAGGCGAAGGGCGAAGCGCGCTCCGACCAGATCGGGTCGGTGAGGATGTTGAGCCCCTGCGTCTGGACCAGGACGGTGGCATGGCCGATCCAGGTGACCCGCATCTCGTCGCCCTCGACTCGCCGCGGCGGGACGGTCGGGCGGACGGGCACCCGGTCCGGCCACTGCGCCCGCTCGCGCGAGCCGGTCCAGCGGCTGAGAAAATTCCGCCGGCCGCGGCTCGCCGGCGCCGCTCCATCGGGATTGAAGAAGCGCTCGCCGTCATAATGGGCGCTCGCCGGCCCCTCATAATAGAGGCGGTCGAGGAAGGGCGGCACGGTGGTGGGCGCGAAGCACAGCGCAACCGCCAGAAACAGCAGGATCGTCCCCAACCATCGGAGCGCCGCCCGCGTCGCGCGCTTCATGGAACTTCGCCTTCGGACAAGCGCGGGCCGCTATCGGGGAAGGAGGGTGAAGCCGGGCGGCGCACGGTCCTCGGAATGCTCTTCGTGGTACATGTCCATGACCAAAGTGGCCTGCCCCGGCGCGGCGGCGCCGCAATCGAGGGGATAAGCGGCGACGATGGTGCCGAAGGCGCCGACCCCCGCATCGGCGCGCGGGCCGATCCGCGGCGCCGAGCCGTCGCCGCAGCGCAAGCGGGCGATATAGGCCCGCTCGCCCGGCGGACCGCCGACCCGGACCGGATTCGCCGCCGAACCGAGCGGATGCGCCGCGGCGGCGGCGATCGCCTCGATCATGTCGTCCTGGCCGGGAGCCATGCGCAGTCCGGAGAGCAGGGCTTCCGGGCGCTGGGTCCTTTGACCCAGCTCGTCCGCCGCGGCCGGGGCGGCGGCCAGTGAGAGGGCAGACAGGAACAGAGGAAGACGCACTTCGAGCACTCCGCGGGGATCGCCTTCCCTTAGGAGCGGGCGATTGCTCAGCACAAGCGCAAAGCCTTGCGCGGGCTAATGGAAATCGCGCGATTTGATGCGGATTCCAGAGTCCTTCGGATCGGCCAGCCGGGGCGGCGTGCGGCCCCCGCGCGGGTCCGGAGCGCCGCCCCTGGCGCCGTCGCCCGGGCCCGTGCGATGGGGAAAGTCGCGTTCGCCGACGGCGCGGAGCAGGAAGGATTCGTCCTCCAGCCGATCGGCGATGACGTGGATAACGTCGCCTTCCTTCTGGACTCGGCCGTCCACCGCCATCATCGCGGCGGAAAGGACCGCTCGGCGGTGCGCCTCGAACAGGCGCTGCCAGACGATGACGTTGGCGATGCCGGTCTCGTCCTCGAGGGTGATGAAGGTCACGTTGCCGGCACCGGGACGCTGGCGGATGAGGACGATTCCGGAGAGCCGGACCTTGCGGCCGTCCCTGACCTTACTGAGCGCGGCGCAGGGGACGGCGCCGCGGCGGTCCAGCTCGGGGCGGACGAAGCTCAGCGGATGGGCGCGCAGGGTGAGCTGGATCGAGCGATAATCCTCGACCACCTCGCGGCCTGCGGCGAGCGGAGTCAGCGCCACTTCCGGCTCCGCGCCGCGCGCATCGGCGGCGGCGAAGAGCGGCAGCGGCTTGTCGCCGAGACCCCTGACCCGCCACAAAGCCTGGCGCCGGTCGAGGCCGAGGCCGGCGAAGGCGTCGGCATCGGCGAGCTTCTCGAGCGCCGCCGGAGGCACGCCCGAACGGCGCCAGGCGTCCTCGACGGAGACGAACGGCGCCTCGGCGCGGGCGGCGAGGATTTGGGCGGCGTGCAGCTCGGCAAGCCCTTTCACCATCCGCAGGCCGAGGCGGAGGGGGAGATATTCCTCCCCGGAACGGGGAGGGGGACCGCGACGCGAAGCGGCGTGGTGGAGGGGGCCCCGCGCTGAACCTGGCAGTGGGCCCCCTCCACCATGCTGCGCATGGTCCCCCTCCCCGTCCCGGGGAGGAATTCCAGGCTCCAGCACGCAATCCCAATCGCTTCGGTTCACGCACACCGGCCTTACCTCGACGCCATGATCGCGCGCGTCGCGCACGATCTGGGCGGGCGCGTAGAAGCCCATCGGCTGGGCGTTGAGCAAAGCGGCGCAGAAGACGTCCGGATGGTGGCACTTCATCCACGACGAGGCGTAAGCGATCTTGGCGAAGCTCGCGGCATGGCTTTCCGGGAAGCCGTAGCTTCCGAACCCCTCGATCTGCTTGAACGTCCGCTCGGCGAAGTCGCGACCGTAGCCGCGCGCCACCATCCCCTCGATCAGCTTGTCGCGAAAGGCGCCGACGCCGCCGGTATGCTTGAAGGTCGCCATCGACCGCCGCAGCCGATCGGCCTCTTCCGGAGTGAAGCCGGCGCCGACGATCGCGACGTTCATCGCCTGCTCCTGGAAGAGCGGCACGCCGAGCGTCTTCTTGAGCACCGCTTCCAGCTCGGGCCTTGGATATTCGGGCGTCTCCTTGCCCTCGCGCCGGCGCAGATAGGGATGGACCATGTCGCCCTGGATCGGCCCGGGCCGGACGATGGCGACCTGGATGACGATGTCGTAGAAGGTGGTCGGCTTGAGCCGCGGCAGCATCGACATCTGGGCGCGGCTTTCGATCTGGAAGGTGCCGAGCGTGTCCGCCTTGCGGATCATCGCATAAACCGCCTCGTCGTCCTCCTGCAGGACGTCCGACCACAGGTTCATGTCGACGTCCTTGTGCTCGCGAAGCAGATCGAAGGCGCGCCTCATGCAGCCGAGCATGCCGAGGCCGAGCACGTCCAATTTCATGATCTTGAGCTCTTCGAGATCGTCCTTCTCCCATTCGATCACCCAGCGATCCTCCATCGCCGCCGGTTCGATCGGAACGAGATCGTCGAGGCGGTCGCGGGTCAGGACGAAACCGCCGGGATGCTGGCTCAGATGGCGCGGGGTCCCGATCAGCTGGCGGGTCAGCTCGAGCGTCAGGGCCAGCCGGGGATCGCTTCCGTCGAGGCCGAGCTCCTCGACATGCCGTTCGGCCACGCCCTCGTTGGACCAGCCCCAGACCTGACCCGACAGGGTGGCGGTGAGGTCCTCCGGCAGGCCGAGCGCCTTGCCCACCTCGCGGACCGCGCCGCGGGTCCGGTAGCGGCTGACCACCGCGGTCAGCGCGGCGTGGCGGTGGCCGTAAGCCTCGTAGATCCACTGGATCACTTCCTCGCGCCGCTCATGCTCGAAATCGACGTCGATGTCGGGCGGCTCGTTGCGGCTTTCCGAGATGAAGCGCTCGAACAGCAAAGTGTGCTTGACCGGGTCGATCGAGGTGATTCCGAGCAGGAAGCAGATCATCGAATTGGCGGCCGAACCCCGCCCCTGGCACAATATCTCCTGGCTTCGGGCATATTGGACGATCGAGTTGACGGTGAGGAAATAAGGCGCGTAGCCGAGCTTGGCGACCAGCTTCAGCTCCTTGTCGAGCAGGCTCGAATGGCTTTCCGGAGGCCCGTCCGGAAATCTCTCGGCGAGCGCCGTCCGCGCCAGCCGCTCCAGCGCCTGCTGAGGCGATCGCCCCGACATGACGATCTCGTCGGGATATTGATAGCTCAGCTCGCGCAGCGAGAAGGTGCAGCGTTCGGCGATATCCGCCGTCGCCCGGACGGCGTCGGGAAAATCCCGGAAGCGGCGCTCCATCTCCTTCGGGCTCTTGAGATGCCGGTCGGCATGAAGCTCGCGGCGGAAGCCGAGATCGTCGATCGTGCACTTGTGGCGGATCGCGGTGACGACATCCTGAAGCATGCGCTTGCCGGGGGAATCGTAGAGGACGTCGCCGGTGGCGAGCCCGCGCACGCCGAAGCGGCGGGCCAGGGCATCGAGCGCGTGGAAGCGCGCCGCCTCGCGCGGGCGGCGGCGATGGGTCAGAGCGATATGGGCCCGGCGGCCGAAGATGTCGGCCATCTGGGTGAGCGCCGTCCCGGCCGCCTCGTCGGCTTCGCCGGGCACCAGGGCCGCGACCAGCCCGTCGCTCCAGGCGGCGACATCCTCCCAGTGGAGGAAGCAATGGCCTTTCTCTCCCTTGCGGCGGTCGACTCGGCTCTTGCCGACGGTGAGCAGGCGGGTGAGGCGGGACCAGGCGGCTCGGTCCTCGGGCCAGACGAGCAGCGAATGGCCGTCCATCAGGTCGAGCCGGCAGCCGGCGACGAGCCGAACCCCGGTCGAATCGGCGGCGCGCAGGCCCTTGACGAGGCCGCCGACGCTGTTGCGGTCGACGATGCCGAGCGCCGGATAGCCGAGCAGCGCGGCCGCCGCGAACAATTCCTCCGCGCTGGAGACTCCGCGCAGGAAGCTGAAATGGGTGGCGACCTGGAGCTCGACGTACATGGATCACGCCCGCCAAGCGGAAGTTGATGCCGTTAAGTTGACGTTCTTCACACATGCCATCGGCTTCGCTCCGCCCCGCCAAGTCATGCGAACACCCCGTGCAGATACCAGTTGAGGTTGCCGGTGCGCGGGTCGAGGCCGTCGCCGCGGCGGAACAGCCAGAACCGCTTCCCTTCCTCGTCCTCGACCTGGAAATAGTCGCGCACCGCCTCGGCTTCCTCGCGCCGCTTCCACCATTCGCCGTGGATACGCTCGGGACCGTCGGCCTGGCGGACTCCGTAGCTTCGCCCGCGCCAGGTGAAGCGGCGGGGCGGTCCGTCGGGAAGCAGGGCGAGGACCCCTTCGAGCGGTTCGGGAGGCGAGAGCAGGCGGACCGGCCGCGGCCAATCGGGCCAGGCCTCGACCTTGGCGAGCGGGCCGGCGCGGCACAGGCTGCGTTCGGGCACGTCGCTTTCGACCGCGCCGATCCGGTAGAGGCGGCGGGCGCCGAGACGGCCGGCGAGGCGGTCGATCAGCGGCGCAAGATCGGGCGCGGCGGCTTCGCCGGCGAGCGCGCCGGCGATCGGACGCGGTCCGAGCGGCTCGATCCGGCTTCCGGCAAGCCGGATCGCCTCGATCCCGAAGCCCGGCTCGATCGTCTCGATCCTCATTTCCAGGAGACGCAGGAGATGGGCCCCGTCGCGGGTGGCTCGGACTGAGCCGACGCGGACAGCCTGGCTTTTCCCGTCGACCCGCTCGCAGACGAGGGTGAGCCGCCTGACGCCGAGACCGGCCTGTTCAAGCACACCGACGAGTCGGCGGACCGCTTCCGCCGTCGCCTCCGCTATCGCCTCCGCCGTGGCGATCGGCTCGACGAAGCGGAGCAGGACCGACGGCGGCTCCGCCGGAACGATCGGATCGAACGGCTCCGGAGCGCGACCGAGCGCCTGGTCGAGCCGGGCGAGCAGCTCGCTTCCGAACCGACGCCGGAGCGGCGCCCGAGGCATTGCGACGAGCTCGCCGATCCGGTCGAGGCCGAGACGACGGGCGGTCGCGAGCGCGTCATCGCCGAGCCGGAGCGCGTCCAGCGGAAAGGCGCCGATCGCCTGTCCCTCGCCGCCGTCGGGGCACAGGATGAGAGGCTGGCCGCCGAAGCGGGCCAAAGCGTGGGCGGCGGCTGAAGTGCCGGCGACGGCGATTCGGGCGACGAGGCCGGAACGGGCGCAAAAAGCGAGGATGCGCTCGCACATCCGGGCTTCGCCGCCGAACAGGTGGCCGACGCCGGTGAGGTCGAGCCACAGGCCGTCGGCGCCGGAGAGGGCGGCGCGCGGCGTCCAGCGGCGGGCGGCGAACGCGCCCAGCCGATCGAGGAAGGCGGCATCGCCCTCGGGGTCGGAGTCGCGGACGTCGAGGCCGGGGACGAGGATCCGCGCCTGGGCGAGCGGCATGCCCGGGGCGAGGCCGAGCGCCCGCGCCGCCGGACAAGCCGCGGCGACGAGGAGGCGATTGCCTTCGCGGCGTGCGGTGACGAGGGCCGGGCCGGCGCTGCCGCCGCCCGAGACCTTCCGCGGTCCTTCGTCGCGCGCCCAGCGCGCGCCCGGGCGGAAGCCGGGAGCGTTGGGACAGGAGCAGTCTCTCAAATCCTCCCCGGGACGGGGATGAGCAGGCACGCCATGCCCCCGGCATGGCTGCTCATGACCAGCCGAAGGCTGGTGGAGAGGGCCCAGTGGCGGCGAAGGCCCCCCTCCACCGTCGCCTAGCGGCGCAGGGCCCCCTCCCCGTTCCGGGGAGGATTGATCACGCCGCGCGGCGTTGCGCTCCGCGCGCCTGATCCGGTCGATGGGCAGATCGGGCAGGAAGAGCGAGGCGAGCCTCGGCATCGGGGGCCTCCAAAATCCAGTCATGTGCCGTTCCGCCGCGTTGACGGGCGAGCTCGACGTGCCAGCGGGCACGGCCGACGGCGGGGATGGCGAGCTTCTCCGACGGCGCGCAGGCGAGCCGCCAGCGGGTCACGGCGGGCGACGGCGCCGCGAGCGGATCGGCACCGCCGCGCCGCCGGCGCCGGAGCAGCAAGGCCGTCGTCCCTCCCTCCTCGGCGGCGAGCTGGAGACGGCGGGCGGCGGCCATGGCGACGCTTCCCGCTTCGCCGACCACGGCGGCGAGGCTGCGCGCTCGAAGCCCTTCCTCCATCACCGCCAGCACCTCCTCGTCGCGGCGGCATTCGGCATAGAGGAGCCGCTCCGGCGTCAGGCCCGCCTGCGCCAGGCCGGGCGCGAACAAGTCTCGGCGCGACAGCGCCCACAGCACGATCCCCTCCCCTCGAGCCCGCGACAGCCGGGCGGCGACGGCGGCGAGGAACAGGGTAGCGGCAGCGTCGTCGCCGAGGGCCGGCGTCGCCGGCGCCGCCTCGTGAAGCGCCGCGATCGCCAGCCCTCCGCCCGCCAGCCGCGAGTCGACCGCCGCCACCCCGAAGGGGAGGCAGGGGACGGCGACGGCGCGGCCGCCATTCTCGATTCTCCGAACCTCCGCGCGCAGGGCGGCGAGGCGCAGATCGGCTGCAGACGATTGGGTCATGCGACTCGGACTCTCGTGTTCATGGTATGTTCTGCCGTTGGCTCGCCGGAGTCAAGGCAGGCCGAGAGCCGGCGGAGAAGCAATGCGCGAATCCGCGCCCGTGCACGGGCCGGGCCGCAATGCGGGCGGCCCGGCGGCGATCAGCCGTAGACGATGAAATCCGCGCTGGTCAGAGCGGTGCCCGCGGCGACCGTGGCGAAGAGGATCTGCGCCGCCGCGCCGCTGCCGTCACCGTCGTAGAAGAGCTGCCCGGTCGCCTGATCGTAGACGATGCGGTCGCTGGCGTCGGCGGCGGCGGCCCCCTGGCGGAAGGCGGCGGCGCCGAGCGTTCCGTTGGCGCCGGCCTGGGTGAAGACGTAGCGGGCGAGATAGATGAGATCGTCGGCGACGGAGAAGTCGACGATCCTGTCGACGTTCGTGCTTCCGAGCGCGGTGTTGAACAGGAAGCGGTCCAGTCCCAGCCCGCCCTTGAGCACGTCGTTGCCGAGGCTGCCGTAAATCTGGTCGTTGCCGGCGCCGCCGTCGACATTGTCGTTGCCGCTGCCGCCGTTGAGGAGGTTGCCGCCCGAATTGCCGGTGACGCTGTTGTTGCCGCTATTGCCGCGCCCCGACCGCCCGGAGGTGCCGGTCAGGACGAGCCGCTCGACATGGGTGGGCAGGCCGTAATCCACCGAGCTCTCGATCGTGTCCGTGCCGCTGCTGCCATTCTCGACGACCCTGTCGAGGACATGGTCGACGACATAGACGTCGTGGTCCAATCCCCCGGCCATCGTGTCGGCGTCCCCCCCGCCGTCCAGCCGGTCGTTGCCGGCGTCGCCGTTGAGGGTGTCGGCGCCGGCGCCGCCGCTCAGCGAGTCGGCGCCCGACCCGCCGCTCAGCAGGTTCGCGCCGCTATTGCCGGTGATCCGGTTGGCCAGGCCGTTGCCGGTCCCGCCGAGATTGGCAGCCCCGGTGAGAAGCAGATTCTCGACATTGGCGGCGAGGACGTAGCTCACCGAGCTCTCGACCGTGTCCGACCCGCCGGCGGCGGCCTCGACGACGAGATCGTCGGGAGTGGCGGTGGCGGTGAAAGTGTCGACGACATAGATGTCGTTGCCGGCGCCGCCGATCATCGTGTCGGCGCCCGCCTTGCCGTCGAGCCGGTTCGCGGCGCCGTTGCCGGTCAGGGTGTTGACCCCGCCATTGCCGGTGCCGGCGAGCGCGGCGGTGCCGGTCAGGACCAGCTTCTCGACATTGGCGGCGAGAACGTAGCTGACCGAGCTTTCGACCGTGTCGGTGCCGCCGTCGGCCGCCTCGACGACCTCGTCGTCGGGCGTGGCGGACAGGCTGAAGGTGTCGACGACGTAGGAATCGTCGCCGGCGCCGCCGATCATCGTATCGGCGCCGGCCATGCCGTCGAGACGGTTGGCGGCGCCGTTGCCGGTCAGGGTGTTGACCCCGCCGTTGCCGGTGCCGTTGAGCGCGGCGGCGCCGGTGAGGACCAGATTCTCGACGTTGGCGGCGAGGACGTAGCTCACCGAGCTCTCGGCCGTGTCGGTGCCGCCGCCGACGGCCTCGACGATGAGATCGTCGGCGGTCGCGGTGGAGACGGTGAAGGTGTCGATGACATAGGTGTCGTCGTCGGCGCCGCCCTTCATCGTGTCGGCGCCGGCGCCGCCATCGAGGCGATCGTCGCCGGCGGCACCCTCCAGGCTGTTGGCGGCGCCGTTGCCGGTGATCACGTTGGCGAGGCCGTTGCCGATGCCGCTGAGCCCGGCCGCGCCGGTCAGGACCAGATTCTCGACTTCGTTCGACAGGGTGTAGCTGGCGCTGCTCTCGACGGTGTCGGTGCCGTCGCCGGCGAGCTCGACGATGACGTCGCCGGCGACGTCGACGATGTAGCGATCGTTGCCGGTGCCGCCGACGAGCTCGTCGGCCGCGCCGCCGCCGTCCAGGGTATCGTGGCCGCCGCCCCCGTTGAGGCGGTTGGCGGCGACATTGCCGGTGAGCCGGTTGGCATTGCCGTTGCCGGTGCCCTCCAGCGTGTCGGTGCCGAGGAGGACGAGCCGCTCGACATTGGCGCCGAGCGTATAGTCGATCAGCGCCTCGACGGTGTCGGTGCCGCCGCCGCTTCCTTCGGTCGCCTTGTCGCCGCCATGGTCGACGACATAGACGTCGTCGCCGGCGCCGCCATTCATCGCGTCCGCGCCGGCGCCGCCGTCGAGGCGATTGGCGGCGCTGTTGCCGACCAGAGTGTTGGCGAGGCCGTTGCCGGTGCCGTCGATCGCCGCGCTTCCGAGCAGGCTCAGCTTCTCGACATTGGCGTGGAGCGTGAGGGTGATGTGGCTTTCGACTTCGTCATTGCCGCCGGCGGCGGCTTCGATCACCTGGTCGGCGACGCTGTCGACGACATAGACATCGTTGCCGAGCCCGCCGGTCATGGTGTCGGCGCCGGTGCCGCCGTCGAGCACGTCGCCGGCATCGCCGCCGTGCAGGGCGTCGGTTCCGGCGTCGCCGTAGAGACGGTCGCCCGCGCCCCCCGCCGCCGGAGTGGCGCTGTCCCCATAGAGCAGGTCGTTGCCGTCGCCGCCGTGGAGCTCGTCATTGCTCTCGCCGCCGTACAGCTTATCGGCGCCGATTCCTCCGAACAGGCTGTCGCTCCAGTCACCGCCCTCGAGGATGTCGTCGCCGGCCTCGCCGTAAAGGTCGTCGAAGCCGGAATTGCCCTTGAGCGTGTCGTTGCCGATGCCGCCGTCGAGTCGTTCGTAGCCGCTGCCGCCGATCAGGGTGTCGTCGCCCTCCTCGCCGTAGCTGTCGAAGCCGTAGGCGCTGGCGGTGAGATCGATGACGTCGTCGCCGCTGCCACCCCAGGTCTCGCCGGTATAATAGCCGGCCACCATGTGGTCGTCGCCGCCGCGCCCGAAGATCGGCGCGAAATTGGCCGAGCTGCCGTTCATGGCGAGGAAGTCGCCATGCTCGCTGCCCTCGAGCCATTCGATCTCGGTGACCCTGACGATGGTGCCGGCGCCGACGGTGAGCGAGCCGACCGTGTCGAGCAAGCGGAAGTCGGCGGTGACCCCGCTCGCCGCCCCCTGGAAGCTGATCAGCAGCGAGGCGCCGTCGGCACCGCCGTCGACGTCGTCGTTGAAGCCGGCGAAGATGAGATCGTAGCCGGCGCCGCCGAGGATGGTGTCGGCCTGGGCGAGCGTGTCGAGCAGCGGAAAGATGATCGGATTGCCGAAATAGGGGCGTTGATATTCGCCGGAGAGCAGGTGCGAATAGATGAAGTCGCCGCCGTCGCCGCCCTTCAGCACGTCGGTTCCGGCGCCGCCGATGACGATGTCCCAGCCGCCGGCGCCATCGAGCGTGTCGTTGCCGCCGAGGCCGTCGAGCGTGTCGTCCCCGCTGCCGCCGGTGAGATTATTGTTGCTGCTGTTTCCGGTAAACGTCGGCACTGCTTCATCCCCTCCCGAGCCGATTCGGGCGGAGGAGCCGGCGTGTCACCCGTTGCGCCGAGGATCGGCGGCCGGGCCGCGGCGACGCGACCCCGACCGAGCCAGGCCCGGCGAACGATGTCGGCGCGGCAATCCCCCCGAATCGACCTCAGCCGAGAGGATTAGCAAGCCGAAGCGGATGCGCAAGAAGTTTATGGAGGCGGGACAGCCGCTTAGCCGGGGCGGGCCGACGCCCAGGCGCGCGCGCCCCGCCTGCTCACAGGGGCAGCTCGAGCTCGACCGGCTGCGGCCGAGGCGGCGGCGCGGTGCCCTCGCTGAGGTTGGACAGCGTCAGCCCGAGCAGCCGGATGCGCTTGGGCGCCGGCAGCAGGGTGCGAAGCAGCGCGACCCCGATCGCGAGGAACTCCTCGCGGCCGTCGACAGGGCGATCGAGGCTGCGGGCGCGGGTGACGATCTGGAAGTCCTGATACTTGACCTTGAGCGTCACCGTGCGTCCGCTGATCCGCTTGTCCTCGACGCGGCGCCAGACGGTGTGGCTGATCCGCTCGAGCTCGGCGCTCAGCGCCGCCTCCTCGCTGAGGTCGTCGAAGAAGGTGTCTTCGGCGCCGATCGACTTGTAGGGCCGGTCCGGCTTGACCTCGCGGTGGCAGATGCCGCGAGCGAGATCGTAATAATATTGGCCCGACCTGCCGAAATTGTGGCTGAGGAAGGCGAGGCTCTGGGCGCGGAGATGGGCGCCGGTCTCGATGCCGAGCCGGGCCATCTTTTCCGCCGTCTTCGGCCCGACGCCGTGAAAGCGCTTGACCGGGAGGCCGGCGACGAAGGCCTCGCCCCGTGCCGGAGTGATGACGCACAGGCCGTCGGGCTTGTTCTGGTCCGAGGCGAGCTTGGCCAGGAATTTGTTGTAGGAGACGCCGGCCGACGCGGTGAGGCCGGTTTCCGCGCGGATTCGAGCCCGGATCTCCTCGGCGATGGCGGTGGCGATGCCGATACCCTTGAGGTCGTGGGTGACGTCGAGATAGGCCTCGTCGAGCGACAGCGGCTCGACCAGCGGCGTGTATTCAGCGAAGATCGCCCGGATCCGGCGCGAGACTTCCCGATAGGCGTCGAAGCGCGGACGAACGAAGACGAGGTCGGGACAGCGCCTCCGCGCGGTCACCGAGGGCATGGCCGAGCGCACGCCATATCTGCGCGCCTCGTAGCTCGCCGCGGCGACCACTCCGCGGGCGGTCGAGCCGCCGACCGCGACCGGCTTGCCGCGAAGCTCCGGATTGTCGCGCTGCTCCACGCTCGCGAAGAAGGCGTCCATGTCGATATGGATGATCTTGCGGAGGGGAGCGGCGTCGGTGTCGGCAGCGTTCACTCTTTGTGCTTATACGTTTCCCGACTGCGCGGGACAGTCCCAAAATGAGGCTGTCGGCGCGCCCCCGTGGCGGGCGGGACCGCAATTGCGCTAGGGCGGCCGGCTATGGCGCGGGGCAGACGGCAGGGTGTGCTGATCGCCGGCGGAGGTCTCGCCGGCTGCCTTGCCGCGCTCGCCCTGGCGCGGCTTCGGCCCGACGTCCCCTTGCTCGTCGTCGAGGAGCGCGAACGGTTCGGCGGCGAGCGCTTCCGATTCCTGTTCAGGACCGAGCTTGACGGCGAGGCCCGGGCGCTGGTCGCGCCCTTGGTCGAGCAGGCCTGGCCGGGCTTCTACGTCGCCTTTCCCGGCATGACCCGCAACCTCAAGGGCGAGCTCGGCGGCTTCTCGCCGCCGGCCCTGCACCGTGCCATGATGGCGGCGCTCAAGCCCGAGCAATATCGGCTCGGGGTCAAGGCGGTGGCCGTACGCGAGGATGGGATCGTGCTCGACGGCGGCGAGACGATCAAGGCGCAGGGCGCGATCGACGCTCGCGGCGCCGCCAACCTGTCGATGCTGGACCTGTTGTACGAGACCCGGGTCGAGCGGGTGATCAGGCTCAAGGGGCCGCACGGCCTCGACCGGCCGGTGCTGGTCGACGCGACGCTCGACCAGGGCGCGGGATTCAGCTTCGTGCAGACCTTCCCGCTCGGCACCCACCGGCTGCGGATCGCCAAGGCGCTCGTCTCGGAACGCGCGCAGCCCGACGAAGCGGCCGAGGCGCGGCTCGACCACTACCTGACGTTGCGCGGCTGGCGGACCGAGGAGGTGGAGACTCGAACCGCCCAGTCGCGCCCGCTGCCCATGGGAGGGGACTTCGCGGCCTTCTGGCGCCTCGGCGGGGCGCGGGTCGCGAAACTGGGGCTCCGCGGCGGCTTCCTGCAGCCGGCGAGCGGGCGCAGCGTCGCCGACGCCGCCCGCGCCGCGCTTCTGCTCGCCGAGCAACGGGATTTTTCCGGCGGCGCGCTGCACGATCTGTTCGAGGAGCAGGCGAAGCAATTGTGGAAAAAGCGCGATTATCAGCGCAGCCTGGTCGCGGCGCTGGCCGCGGCGAAGCCCGGCGAGCGGCGCGGGCTGATGGCGCGGCTCTACCGGCTCGAGCCCGGTCTGGTCACCCGACTCCACGCCGACCAGGCGGGAATGATCGAGCGGCTGCGGATCCAGCGGGCGTTGCGGCCGTAGGGGGTTCGCCATTGTACGAGGATATCCGCCGAGCGCTGGCGGGCGGCCGCAGCCGCCATGTTCGCCCTGCGGCCAAGCGGGGCGATCCTGCGGCGAAGCCTCGTACCCGCCGACGATTGTGACTTGATCTGCTACAGACGTAGCATTCATCAGGACGGCGGGTTCAGGGCGGGGAAAATCTCGATGATGGCAAAGCGGGTCGGCCGAAGCGTCTCGTTGCTGGCTTCGGCCGCCGGGCTGGCGGCGGGCTTCGCTCCTGCTCGAGCGCAGGAGGCGCCGCCGCCGCCGACGCCGTCCGCAACCGCCGAAGGGCCGCGGGTCTTCACCCCGGCCGATTTCGCTCGCTTCGCACCGCGCAACGCGCTCGACATGCTTCGCCAGGTGCCCGGCTTCGTCATTCGCGAGGCGGTGATCGAGCGCGGCCTCGGCCAGGCGACCGGCAACGTGCTGCTCAACGGCCAGCGTCTGGCCGGCAAGTCGGAGGATATCCAGACCCAGCTCAACCGGATCCCGGCCCAGAACGTCGTCAGGATCGAGATCCTGGACGGCGCCACGCTCGACATTCCGGGCCTGTCCGGCCAGGTCGCCAACGTCGTCGCCCGGGCCGGCGGAATCAGCGGCCAATTCGCCTGGCGGCCCGAATTCCGCCGCGACTTCGCCGATCCGCTGCTCACCCGCTTCGAGATTTCGGTGACCGGCCGCCACGGACCGGTCGAATATACGCTGGGCCTGGAGAACCAGTCCTCGCACAGCGCCGCCGGCGGACTCACCCTCATCACCGACGCCGGAGGCGGCTTCATCGAGCGGCGCGACGACGTCTGGACCGGCGAGTTCGAGCAGCCGCGGGTCAGCGGGCGCTTCGCGATCGACGGACCGGGAAGCTCGATCGGCAACCTCAACCTCTCCTATCGGCGCTACTGGTACGACTATGTCGAGAACGGCGTCCGGGAGGGCCCCGGCCTGCCGGTCCGCCATCGCCGCGTCGACATCGACGAGGAGGGCCACAATTACGAGATAGGCGGCGATTTCGAGTTCGCGCTGGGACCCGGTCGGCTCAAGCTGATCGGCCTCGACCGCTTCGACCATGTCGTGCCCGACACCGTCGTGATCACCCGCTTCGACGACGGCACCCCGGACGAAGGGGACCGATTCACCCGAATCGGCGATGAAAGCGAGCGCATCGCGCGCGGCGAATATCGCTGGAACGGCGGCGGCGCCGACTGGCAGGTCTCCGCCGAAGCCGCGTTCAACAGCCTCGACAATTTGTCGCGTCTGTTCGAGCTCGACGCCGACGGCGCGTTCGAGGAGGTGCCCCTGCCCGGCAGCAGCGCCCGGGTCGAGGAGGACCGTTACGAGGTCATGGCCAGCTACAGCCGCACCCTGTCGCCACGGCTCAGCTTCCAGCTCGCCGCGGGCGGCGAATATTCACAGCTCTCGCAGGTCGGCGGCGGCGGCCTCACACGCACCTTCTGGCGGCCGAAGGGGACCTTCTCGGCGGCGTGGAAGCCGGATCCGCGCACTGACGTCAACTTCAGGTTTCAGCGCCGGGTGGGACAGCTGAACTTCTTCGACTTCCTCGCCTCGGTGAACCTGACCGACGATCGCGAAAATGCGAGCAACCCCAACCTCGTCCCGCCGCAGAGCTGGGAGGCTGAGGTGGAGTGGGTGCGCAACCTCGGCGCCTGGGGGACGACGGGCCTGCGCGTCTATGGCCACCTCATCGACGACATCGTCGACATCGTTCCGATCGGCGCCACCGGCGAGGCGGTCGGGAACATCGACCGGGCGGTCCGCTACGGGGCGGAGTGGAAGAGCACCTTCAACTTCGATCCGGTCGGCTGGCGCGGGGCCAAGCTCGACGCTCGGTTCCAGCTCCAGGGAAGCCGGGTCGACGACCCGCTGACCGGGGAGCCGCGCGAGATCGGCAGCAGCCTGATGCGCCTCGCGGCGCTGACCTTGAGACACGACGTGCCGGATACCGACTGGGCGTGGGGCGGCGCTCTCAACTACGAATATTATTCACGCGACTATCGCCTGACCGAGGTCGGGCGGCTCTGGGAAGGCCCGGTCTGGCTCTATGCCTATGTCGAGCACAAGGACGTGTTCGGCCTCACCGTCCGCGCCAGCATCAACAACATCCTCGGCGCCGACAGCATGTGGGACCGGACCGTGTTCGTCGGCCGACGCACGGGCCCGGTCGACTTCATCGAGCGCCGCGACCGCATCATCGGCCCGATCTTCTCGTTCCAGGTCAGGGGCCGCTTCTAAGAAGGACGGGCTGCCGGCGGATGCGCGGCCCGCGACGAAAGAATGCGGCTCCGGCGCATGGGTCGCCGGAGCCGCGGATCTCCCTCGGGGGGGCGCAAAGGGAGACCCCTTGGCGGGTCAGGCCAGCTGGCCGCACATCTGGACCGGCTGGGCCAAGTTGAAATAATTGGGCGAGCTGGCCATGACGGCCTGGTGAATCTCCTCATATTGCTCGCGCGTTCCGTCGCCTTCGAGATGGACGGTGAAGCAGATCCGGCGATAGCCCGCCGGCACATTGTCGTCCAAACCGAGGAAGCCGCGCAGGTCGAGCTCGCCTTCGGTCTCGATCCGGCAATCGTCCAGGTTGATGCCGCGGATGGCCGCCTGAGCGACATAGCCCACCATCATGCAGGCATTGACCGCCGACAGCAGCAGCTCCTGCGGGTTGGGCGCGGTGTCGGTGCCGAGCAACTCGCGCGGCTCGTCGGCGACGATGGTGAAGCTGCGCGGCACCGGCTCGCCGGCGCAGGTGAAGGATTCGACCGTGGATTCGGACCGGGTCTGGCCCTTCCACTGGGTCTTGACTCGAAATCCGGCGGTGCCGCAGCCGGCATTGTGACGGACGGCGGCGACGGTGTCCTTGAGGGCGTCGAGATCGATGCCGTTCACCTGCGAGCGGGCGAGAATGTCGGTCATTGGAAGGATGCTCCTGCAGGCGATCAGCAAAAAGCCGGCGCGACCACGGCGATGCGGTCGCGAGCGGCGGGGGAAATGGCGGCGAGGCTGGCGATGAACTTGGGGTGGGTCATGCCCGAGCCGAGATAGGTCCAGCGCAGCGCCTGGTGCTGCTGGACCTCGAGATCGGCGCGCTCCTCGATGCTGAGCCGGCGCCCGGCGGCGCTCTCGAAGGCGTCGAGGTTGAACCCGGCCTGCGTCTTCAAGCCGGCGTCCAGGAACAGTCCGATCTCGAGATATTCGTCGAGCGCCCGCTCGATCCCGGCCGAGTCCCGACCGTCGGCGAGCGCTTCGACCATCAGCGTGTCGAGCTTGGCGTGCTGGGCCTCCTCCATCCAGTGATGCCTGAGCAGGCTCTTGAACAAGGGATCGAGCCCGGTGTCGTCGCGGACGCTGCCGACATAATGGCTTTGGGTCATCCATTCGATCTGGAGGATGGCGAGCGCGACCGCGAGCGGATCGTGGCGCAGCACCTCGGCCGCGATCGCCTCGGCCGGTCCGATCACGGCGCAGTCGGTGCCGAAGCTGTCGACGAACAGGCGGTGGAACTGGCGGAACAGATGAATGTGCTTCGCTTCCTCGGAAGCGAACTGGAGCAGCGCGCGGACCCGATGGTCGTCGCCGTTGAGCTGGGGGCGGGCATGATCGAGCACGAACGGGAGGATGAATTCCTCGACCAGTCCGAACAGGGCCAGATATTCGTGTCCCCGAATCTGATTCAGGATGCGGCGCTCGCCTTCGTCGAGGAATGCGATCGAGCCGGTCCGGGCCAGCGATTCGGGCAGGAAGTTGCAGGCGAAATCGAGGGCGGCGCCTTGCGGCAGCACGTCCTCGATTTGCCAGGCCGCCCGGACCGAGGAGGACAGGACGTCGCTGAAGCTGAAATTATGATACATTCAAAGGGTCTCCCTTTCCGGGAAGTCAGATCAGCGTCTGGTTCCCGGCGGGCTGCTGGATCGCCAGCGTGCCGAGCACGCCGCTCAGCGTCGCCGAGCTGCTGCCCAGCGCAGCCGCCATGAGCAGCACCAGCCGCAGGCGACCCTTTTTCCGGTTCATCGTGGTCGTGGTCATCTCAAGTCTCCCTAGCGCCGCTTTCCGTGCGGCGACGGGTGCCCATTTGCCCCCCGCCCGTGGCGCGCTGATGCCGGGGCAAGCAAAAAAGTGTTTCAATTGTTACAGATCGGATTTGTGCGGCAGCGAACTAAGCTGCTATGATGCCTCGGATTAGATGACCATTCGTGTCCGGGGGGAACCGCTGGTGCTCGACGAATCGGCTCCATTGCTGCGCTGCGAGGAGCTTACCAAGAGCGAGGAGCTGGAGCGGATGCGCCAGCACCTCGAGCTGGCGATCCAGGGCGCTCAGCTCGGCGTGTGGTCGTTCGACCCGCGCACCGGAACGGGCTGGTTCTCGGACCGCGCCAAGGAGCTGCTCGGGATGGAGGGCAACATCCTGTCCGACACCCGGGACCTGCGCGCGCGCATCCATCCCGACGACTGGCCGCGGCTGGCGGAACCCTATCTCAACCCCTATCCCCACGAGCCGCTCGCGATCGAGTATCGGGTACTCCTGCCGGGCGGCGGCATCCGCTGGGTCTACGGGCTTGGCGCCGCCATCCGCGACGAGAACGACGTCACCCAGTCGGTCCACGGCATCCTCCTCGACATCACCGACCGCAAGCAGGGCGACGACGAGCTCGAGGATTCGCGGCGCCGGCTCGAACTGGCGGTCGAGGGCGCGAAGCTCGGTACCTGGACCTACGACCTGCGGACAGGCAAGACCTGGTATTCGGACCGCTCCAAGCAGATGTACGGGCTCCCGCGCGAGACCGAGATGGACACGGAGGTGATCAAGGCCGCCGTCCATCCCGACCATTGGGAGGAAGTGGCGACGCCCTACCTGACCGGGTTCATCGAGGACAAGGTCGAGGTGGAATATCGGGTGATCTGCCCCGACGGGTCGATCCGCTGGATCTATTCGCTCGGCGCGGCGCGGCGCGACTCGAACGGCCTGTCCCTCGGCGTCAACGGAATCCACCTCGACATTACCGACCGCAAGCGCGCCGAGGAGGAGCTGGCGGAGACCCGGCGGCAGCTCGAGCTTGCCGTCGAGGGCGCCAAGATCGGCAGCTGGACCGTCAACCCGAAGACCGGCGCCACCTGGTATTCGGACCGGTCGCGCGACATGCACGGCGTCGACAAGGAGCTGCGGCTCGATGCCAAGACGCTGAAATCCTACGTCCATCCCGACGACTGGGACCTCGTCCTCGATTCCTATCGAAAGGGGTTCCCCGGCGACGACATTCAGCTCGAGCACCGCGTGATATGGCCGAACGGCGAGCAGCGCTGGGTTCAGTCGATCGGCACCGCGCTTCGCGGCAGCGACGGCGAGGTCGAGACCGTCAGCGGCATCCATCTCGACATCACCGAGCGCAAGAAGGCCGAAGAGGATCTGGCCGAGACCCGCCGCCAGCTCGAGCTCGCGGTCGAGGGCGCGAGGCTCGGCCTGTGGTCGGTCAACCCGAACACCGGCGCCGTCTGGCATTCGGACATCTCGCGCCAGATGTGGGGCCTGACCGCGGACGAGCCGATCGACGTCAGGCTGATCAAGGCCCGGGTCCATCCCGACGACTGGCAAATCGTCAGCGAACCCTATCGGGTCGGCTTCCCCGACAAGACGGTGTCGATCGAGCATCGCGTGGTCTGGCCCAACGGCGAGGTGCGCTGGCTCAACGCCCAGGGCCGGGCGCAACGCGACCCGGAGTCGGGGGAGGTCACGATGGTGACCGGAATCCACCTCGACATCACCGCCCGCAAGGAAGCGGAAGCCGAGCTCCAGCGCTCGCGCGACGCGCTCCACGAATCGGAGAAGCTGGCGGCGATGGGCTCGCTGCTCGCCGGGGTCAGCCACGAGCTCAACAACCCGCTGGCAGCGATCGTCGGCCAGGCCGAGATGCTGGAGGAGGATGCGGCCGGCACGGTCTTCGAAGCGCGGGCCAAGAAGATCAGTTCGGCCGCCGAGCGCTGCGCCAAGATCGTCCAGACCTTCCTCGCCATGGCGCGGCGCAGGGAGCCGCAGCGCAGCCAGATAAGCATGAACGACGTCATCTCGTCGGCGCTCGACCTCACCGAATATGCGCTGCGCACCGCCGGCATCTCGGTCCAGGTCACGTTCGGGGCGGCGCTGCCGCGGATCGACGGCGACCGCGACCAGCTCCACCAGGTGCTGGTCAACCTGATCATCAACGCCCAGCAGGCGATGGAGGGCGGCGAGACGTTCGAGAAGACGCTGACGATCCGGACCTCGGTCGACCAGTCCGGCAAGGTGCTGGTCGACCTCAGCGACACCGGCCCCGGAGTCCCCGAGAAAGCGCGAGGCCGCATCTTCGACCCCTTCTTCACGACCAAGCAGGGCAGCGGCACCGGCCTCGGCCTGGCTTTCTCGCAGGGGATCATCGAGGCGCATGGCGGCGCGCTCACCCTCGAGCCGAGCCGGCGCGGCGCCTTCTTCCGGATCGCGCTGCCGGCGGCGGCGGCGAGCGAGCTGATCGCGGTACCGATCGCGCCGGAGATCGAGCCGGCGGAGCGCGGCGGCAGGGCCCTCGTCGTCGAGGACGAACCGGACGTCGCCGAGACCCTGTGCGAGCTGCTCGAGCGCGAGGGCTTCGCCGTCACCGTCGCGAACGACGGGGCAGCCGCGCTGATGGTCCTCGACCGCGAGGATTTCGATCTCATCGTCTCGGACCTGCGAATGCCGGGCGTGAGCGGCCCCGACCTCCATGCGCGGCTGTCCGAGACCAAGCCGCACCTGCTGACTCGGATGGGCTTCGTCACCGGCGACACGCTCGGGTCGAGCATGAACGAATTCCTGCGCAGCTGCGGTCGGCCAGTGCTGGAAAAGCCGTTCACCAAGGTGGGCGTACGATGCTTGATCGCATCGATTAAGGAAGCGGGAGGCGAGGCATGAGCGACGCGGCGCATATCGTGGTCGTGGACGACGATTCGGACGTTCGGGAGACCGTCGCCGAATATCTCAGGCGGAACGGCTTCGCCGTGACCGAAGCGGACGGCGGCGACGCGCTGCGCGAAGTGATGGCCTCGCGGCCGATCGATCTCGCCGTGCTCGACATCAACATGCCCGGCGACGACGGCCTGACGCTGGCGCGCGAGATCAGGGGCTCGGGAACGGCCGGAATCATCATGCTGACCGCCAAGAACGAGGATCTCGACAAGATTGTCGGCCTCGAGGTCGGCGCCGACGATTACATGACCAAGCCCTATAATCCCCGCGAGCTGCTCGCCCGGGTCAAGGCCGTGCTTCGCCGCGCGAAGAATGGCGGCGCCGACACCGCCACGCTCGGCCGCGAGGTTCAGATGGGCAAATGCCGGCTCAACCTCGACACCCGCATTCTCTACGAGGCCGACGGCACCGAGGTTCCGATCACGGCGATGGAGTTCGACCTGCTGCGCACCTTCGCCGAGCGCCCCAACCGCGTCCTCAGCCGCGATCAGCTGCTCGATCTCGCCCACAGCAAGGAAATGGAGGCGTTCGACCGGTCGATCGACACGAGGATCACCCGCATCCGCCGCAAGATCGAGCTCGACCCGTCGAAGCCGGACTGCCTGCGCACCGTCCGCGGCGCCGGCTATGTCTACAATCCCGACTGCCGGACCCGCTGACCGCGCTGCGGCGCCGCATTCCCAGGATCAGCGGGGAAATCCCGTCAGCCGCCCTTAAGGCAGTTCATTGCCGGTTCAGCCGAGTGGATGTGATAGTGTAACATTAGCGCAGCAGGAGGATGGACGATGCGTGGGCTGATCCTGGCTTCCCTGGCCGCAATCGTGCTGAACGGCCTCCCTCCCGCCCCCCTCCCGCCCGCGTCCGCCCAGCCTGCCGAACGTGCGTCCGCCGTCGATCCCGATGAAATCTGCGCGCCCTTCATCCGCGGCTTCTCCGACGATTTCGACCGCGTCGGGGCGGGTCGAGGCAGATCCTCGGCATCGTCGCCGCCGGTTCTTCACGCGCCTCCTCCTCCTCCGCCGCCGCCCCCCGGCGTCGTCCTCCAGCAGGAAAGCGCCATGACGCGCGGGCGCATCGCCGCGCCGCGACCGGTCTACCCCTTTCCCCGCGAGAATCGCGAGCGCTATGCCGGCGAGGCGGTCGCCGAGGTGCGCGCTGTCGCCGACGCGCCGGTCTCCACCTTCGGAATCGACGTCGACACCGGCAGCTACGCCAACGTCAGGCGCATGCTGAGCCAGGGCCAGATGCCGCCGCAGGCGGCGGTCCGCACCGAGGAGATGCTGAACTATTTCCGCTACGATTACCCGCGCCCGACCGACCGGGCCCGCCCGTTCAGCATCACCACCGACATGACGACGACGCCCTGGAACGGGAACAGCCGGCTGCTTCGAGTCGGTCTGCGCGGCTACGATCTGCCGCGCGAAGGCCGCCCGCCCGCCAATCTTGTCTTCCTCGTCGACGTCTCGGGATCGATGAACTCGGTGGACAAGCTGCCGCTGGTCCAATGCTCGCTGGCCTTGCTCGCCGAACGGCTGAACCGCCGCGACCGAGTCGCCATTGTCGTCTATGCCGGCGCGGCGGGGCTGGTGCTGCCGTCGACGTCGAGCCGCGACGACGTGATCGAAGCGTTGAAGCGCTTGCAGGCGGGCGGTTCGACCGCCGGGGCGGCCGGCATTCGGCTCGCTTACCAGACCGCCCGCGCCAACATGATCGAAGGCGGGATCAACCGCGTGATCCTCGCCACCGACGGCGACTTCAACGTCGGCGTGACCGACAACGAGGCGCTCGTCGATATGGTGGAGCGCGAGCGCGAAGCCGGGATCACACTGACCACGCTGGGCTACGGGACCGGCAATTACAACGAAGCGATGATGGAGCAGATCGCCGATCACGGTAACGGAAATTACGCCTATATCGACAGCCCGCGCGAAGCCCAGAAGGTCCTCGACCAGGAGCTCGCCTCGACGCTTTTCACCATCGCCCAGGACGTCAAGATCCAGGTCGAGTTCAACCCGGCCTATGTCAGCGAATACCGGCTGATCGGCTACGAGAACCGGCTTCTCGCGGAGCAGGATTTCGACAACGACTCGGTCGATGCCGGCGACATCGGCGCCGGACACCAGGTGACCGCGCTCTACGAGATCGTGCCGACCGGAAGCCCCGGCTGGCTGCCCGACCGGCGCTATGAGGCCAACCGGCGCGAGGCGGCGGGAACCGGCAATGACGAGCTTGCCTTCCTGAGGCTTCGCTACAAGCTGCCCGGCGAGCGCGAATCCCGCCTGATCGAGCAGCCCGTCTCGGCCCGGCTGGTGCGGGCGGCGCGGGCGCCGGAGGGAGACACCGCCTTCGTCGCCGCGGTCGCCGCTTACGGTCAGCTGCTCAGGGGCGACACCAACCTGGGCGGATTCACCTTCGCCGATGCGCGCCGGCTGGCGCAGCGTGCCCGCACCGACGATTATTGGCGCCGCGAGTTCGCCCGACTCACCGAAATCGCCCAGCGCCAACGCTTTGCCGGTGGCGGAGAGGGGGAGAAACGCTGATCCGACCAGGAATAGATGTGAGCCTTTTCACGAGGCCTTGTAGCCCGGATTGTCGTTCGCGCCTCTGCTCGACTGCCTTGTAGAGTCCAACAGCAATATATTATGGTTCGCGGTTGCTGGAGGAGTCTGCCATGATTCCCGTTCTCCCCTCGAAACCCCATTATACCCAGGATGTCGCCGCGGTCGCCGCTGAGCTCGCGAATATTCCGCAAAATTATGCGCAGGAGCTCGCCAACACCGGCATAAGGGTGGTCGCCTGCCGCGACAGCGTCGTCGACCACCTGCCGCACCTGCTCAACGTCGACGTGCGCAACTGGCCGGCGGGTTCTTCGTGGAAAAACATTCCCGGAGTCTACAGCCCCGGCGACAAGACGGTGGTCATCGCCACCGTCGCCGGGCCAGGGGGCGCGCGTCGGGTCCCCGGCATGGGCGAGCGCCATGGCTCGGTGAGCCTGGCCGTGCACGAGACGTTCCACGGCCACGATTACGCGCGCAGCCACCGAAAGTCCAAGAATGCCGGTTTCAGGCTGGCCTGGGCGGCGGACAAATTGCTGCTTCGCGACGCCTATTACGTCAACGACACGGCCGGCCCCGAGGAGAGCTATGCCGAGAGCGCGGCGCGCGTTTTCGGCCGCGACCAGCGCTTCCGGACGGCGTGGCCGACCCTGACCGCCTTCTGGGAAGGCCCGCCGCCGGGACTGGCCGACGACGCCGACGACCAGGTCGAAGACGATTCGGTGGAGCCGGAAGGCCCCAGCGAGGCCTCGGTGATCGGAATCGCCCGAATCCTCGACGACAAGTCGATCGAGCTCGACATGAGGGCGGAAGGTCCCGACGGCCTGGTCGGCCACGGCCTGATCGTGATCGGCGCCGACGAGGATCGCTATGAGCGCGTCGCCGGCCATCTCGGGCTGAACGACCCACAGTTCATGGCCGATGTCGGCGACGACAGCGGCGCGCTGCCGATCCTGCCGTTCGACTGACGGCTCGGGCGGCGGTCCGGGCCCGCCGGCGAAGCGAAGGAGGAACGACGCAATGCCCAATCCTGGCGGGGCCGGGGGCAACGGCCTCAGCGGGTTTTCCGTCCATTCCGCGAACTCCGACGACGCCGGCGTCATGGGGACCCTCAACCAGGAGGTCGCGCTCGCCGGCTTCGGACTCGCCGACCCCTCGCCCAGGGCGACCGACCCGGAAACCGCCGCCCGCCAGTATCTCGAGAACGCCATCGCCAGCGCCGCCGCGCCCTCCTTCACCATGCCTTCGCCGGAGGGACTGTCGGGAGGCTTCCGGCTGCTCGGAACCGAGACGATCGAGCTGACCGGCACCAAGACGGTCAAGTTCCGGCAGGTCTTCAACAAGATCCCCGTCTACGGGTCGCTGGTCACGGTCGAGCTCGACGAGAATAACGCGCTGATCGGGATCAACTCCGCGCTCGGCGCTCCGGAGAACGTCAGCCCGGTCGCGGAAGTCGCGCCGGCCGAAGCCGTCCGCACCTTGCGCAAGGCCGGCGCCGATCCCGAGCCGGGCGAGGTCGGCCGACTCGTCTTCTATTATGACGATCGCGACGCCGAGCCGCGCTGGCGCCTGTGCTACCTGTTCGAGGACGTCTCGCTGGCCGAACGCGACGAGGATGACGATCAGGCGCCCGCTTATGCGGTCATGCCGATGCACAATTACCTCGTCGACGCCCATAGCGGCGAGATCGTCGTGCAGCTGAACCGGATCGCCGGCGCCACCACGGTCCAGGCGCTCGACGAGCTCGGCGTGACCCGCGACCTTCGAGTCTCGGCCAATCCCTCGCCGCCGGCCAACCTCCTCCACGATCCGGTCGCCAATGTGCACACCTATGATCATGCCTTCCGCGACTGGCAGCTTCGGAAGAGGGACCTAACCAGCCAATATTGCACCGATCCGCCTTCCTTGTCGCCCGGCGCCGTCAGCGCGCATGCCAATGCGACCGCCGTCGTCGAGTTCCTGCGCAACGTGCTGAGGCGGCGCGGCCTCGACAATCGCGACGGGCCTTTGATCAGCAGCGTCAATTGCATCTACTGGCGGCAGCCGGCCGGGCCGAACGAATGGCGCAACGCCGCCTGGATCGGCTCGCAGATGGTCTACGGCCAGCGCAGCGCCGGCGCTAACCTGGTCTCGACCGCCGCCGATCTCGACGTCGTCGCCCACGAGATCGTCCACGGCCTCACCCAATTCACCGCGAACCTGGAATATCTCGGCGAGACCGGAGCGCTGAACGAATCCTATTCGGACATATTCGGCGTGATCATCGCCAATTTCGACAAGCCCGACCGCGATTCCTGGGATTACCGTATCGGCCTGACCTTTCGAGGCGACGGCAACCCCCTTCGGGACATCTCCAACCCCGCCACCCGCGGCTTCCCCGCGCATATGGACGACTATGTGGCCAAGGCGGACGACGACGACAGCGGCGGAGTCCACACCAACAGCTCGATCCACAACAAGGCGGCGCACGCGATCATGGTGGCGCGAGGAGCGGACGGATCGCCCCTGTTCAGTGCGTCGGAGCTGGCCGGTCTGTTCTACCTCGCCCTTACCCAGCACCTGTCGCGAAGGTCGCGCTTCTCGGACAGCCGGCGCGCGCTCGAAGCCTCGGCCCTCACCCTGTTCCGGCTGCTTCCGCAGCCGCAGATCCAAGAACGGCTGACCGCGATCCGAGACGCCTTCGACTCGGTCGGGATCGCCTGAACGAGGCAGGAATCGGCAGCGCTCAGCCCGGCCGCACGGGAGTCCAGCGCTTCAGCCGACGTTCCGCCTTCGCCGCGGGACTCTCGCCGTCATAGGAGATGGCGACCGCCTCTATGTCCGGGCGCGGATCGTCGAAGGCGTTGAGGTTCAGCGTCGCGTAGGCTCGGCCGCCAATCTCGACGACCGCGCCGACATAGATTCCGCAGCAGCCGCACAGGATATAATCGGCCGCCCGGGCGGCGAAGCGGTAGCGCAGCGCCTGATCGCCCAGCTCCAGCTTCGCCGAGCCGGCAGGATCGCTGACCGTCCGGGCGCCGTGCTTGCGGCAGAAGCCGCACTGGCAGGCGCGAGGCGCTAGCGGCTGCTCGCTCTCAAATTCGAAACGGATCGCGCCGCAATGGCATCGGCCGGAACGGCGCATGTCAGGTTCCCGAGGGGCAGCGGCCTCGGGCCAAGCGCCCGGGCGCCTCGCGACCGCGTCGGCAATGATGGCTCAGGACCAATGAGCCCCTGCCGGCCCCCGCGGCAGCGCGGCTCGCTTAGACATCGAGATTGGCCACGTTGAGGGCATTTTCCTGGATGAAGTCGCGTCGGGGCTCGACGACGTCGCCCATCAGGCGGGTGAAGATCTCGTCGGCGACGTCGGCCTGCGCCACCTCCACCCTCAGCAAGGCGCGATTGTCGGGATCGAGCGTGGTCTCCCACAGCTGGTCGGCGTTCATCTCGCCGAGCCCCTTGTAGCGCTGCACCGCAAGGCCCTTGCGGCCGGCGGCGAGCACGGCCTCGAGCAGCTGGGTCGGCCGGGTGACGAGGCTGCCGCGGGGATCGGGACGCCGGGCGGGGCTTGCGCCCTCCTCTTCCTCGTCCTCGTCGGTGTCCGCCTCCGCGGCCTGGGCCGAGGCCTTGACCGAGACCAGGCGCGAGGCGCCGGCATAGGTGCCGGCCTCGGCGATGGCGAGGCCGTGCAGCTTGCGCGCTTCGGCCGAGACCAGGAACTTGTGGTCGATGACGTGATGGTCGGTGACTCCGCGCCAGAGCCGGCGGAGCACGTAATCGCCGTCGGCGCCCATCTCTCCGGTCCATTGCCCCTCCTCGTCGCCGGCATTGAGCCAGGCGGCGGCGCGCTCGACCGCGGCGGCGCGCTGGGCCGGGCGGAGCGTCGGATCGAGCGCCGCCGAAAGCGCCAGCGCCTCGATGATCGACGGGTCGTAGCGCCGCGGAATATAGGCCATGAGCGATCGCATCCGCCGCGCATGGTCCGCCAGAGCGCGCAGATCGTCGCCGGAGCGCGGCCCCTCGGCGGTCTCCAGAACCATCAGGTTGACGCCGGCGTCGATCAGATAATCGTCGAGGGCGGCATCGTCCTTGAGATAGACTTCGGAGCGGCCCTTGGCGACCTTGTAGAGCGGCGGCTGGGCGATGAAGAGATGCCCACGCTCGATGATCTCCGGCATTTGGCGATAGAAGAAAGTGAGCAACAGGGTACGGATATGGGCGCCGTCGACGTCGGCGTCGGTCATGATGATGATCTTGTGGTAGCGAAGCTTGTCGATGTTGAAGTCGTCGCGCCCGATCCCGGTGCCCATCGCCTGGATCAGCGTCCCCACCTCCTTCGACGACAGCATCCGATCGAACCGCGCCCGCTCGACGTTCAGGATCTTGCCCTTCAGCGGAAGGATCGCCTGGACCTCGCGGTTGCGGCCCTGCTTGGCCGAGCCGCCGGCGCTGTCGCCCTCGACCAAGAACAGCTCCGACTTGGCCGGATCGCGCTCCTGGCAGTCGGCGAGCTTGCCGGGGAGCGAGGAGATTCCGAGCACGCTCTTGCGGCTCGCCTCGCGCGCCTTGCGCGCCGCCTCGCGCGCCGCCGCGGCGTCGATGATCTTCTGGATGATGGTGCGGGCGTGGCCGGGATTCTCCTCGAGCCATTCGGCCATCTTGTCGGCCATCAGGCTTTCCAGCGGCTGGCGGACCTCGGAGCTGACCAGCTTGTCCTTGGTCTGGCTGCCGAACTTGGGGTCGGGCAGCTTGACCGAGACGATCGCGGTCAGGCCCTCGCGCATGTCGTCGCCGGTGAGGCTGACCTTCTCGCGCTTCATCATCCCGGACTTGTCGGCATAATTGTTGAGGGTCCGGGTCAGCGCCGCCCGGAACGCCGCCATGTGGGTGCCCCCGTCGCGCTGCGGGATGTTGTTGGTGAAGGCGAGGACCTGCTCGTAATAGCTGTCATTCCATTCGAGCGCGACCTCGATGCCGACCTCGTCGCGCTGGCCGGTGACCGAGATCGGCTCGGGGATGAGCGGAGTCTTGGCGCGGTCGAGGTAGCGGACGAAGGCCGCGATCCCTCCCTCGTAATGGAGTTCGACCTGCTTCTCCTCCTCGTGGCGAGCGTCGGTGAGGACGAGGCGGACCCCGGAATTCAGGAAGGCGAGCTCGCGGAAGCGATGCTCGAGGGTGTCGAAGTCGAATTCGGTGATCTTGAAGGTCTCGGACGAGGGCAGGAAGGTGACCCTGGTCCCCTTCTTCCCGGCCGGGGCATCGCCGACGACCTCGAGCGGAGCCTCGGGCTCGCCGTGGCGGAAGCGCATCCAATGCTCCTTGCCGTCGCGCCAGACGGTGAGGTCGAGCGTCTCGGAGAGCGCGTTGACGACGGAGACCCCGACGCCGTGAAGGCCGCCCGAGACCTTGTAGGCATTGTCGTCCGACGTGTTCTCGAACTTCCCGCCGGCGTGGAGCTGGGTCATGATGACCTCCGCCGCCGAAACGCCCTCCTCGGAATGGATGTCGACCGGGATGCCGCGCCCATTATCCTCGACCGAGACCGAGCCGTCGGGGTTCAGCGTGATCAGGATCCGGTCGCAATGGCCGGCCAGCGCCTCGTCTATGGCGTTGTCGGAGACCTCGAACACCATGTGGTGGAGGCCCGAGCCGTCGTCGGTGTCGCCGATATACATTCCGGGCCGCTTGCGGACCGCGTCGAGCCCTTTCAGCACCTTGATGGAATCGGCGCCGTAGCTGCTTTCATTGGGGGAGGATGCCATGCCGAGGATATAGGGAATCGAGGGCCCGAACCCAAGGAAAATCGCGGGATTCAGCCGTCGCGAACGGCGCCGTCGCGGACCTCCAGCCAGGTCCCTCGAGCGCCGATCGCGGCGAAGGGACCGCGCTCCGTTCCGGTCATCCAGACCTGCCCGCCTTCCGCGGCGAGCCGGTCGAACAATGCGTGGCGGCGCATCGGGTCGAGATGGGCGGCGATCTCGTCGAGGAGGAGGATCGGGCGGCGGCCGGAGCGCTCGGCGACGAGGGCGGCATGCGCGAGGAGGAGGCCGATGAGAAGCGCCTTCTGCTCGCCGGTCGAGCAGAGCGCGGCCGGCCGGGCCTTGCCGAGATGGGTGACGGCAAGGTCCATCCGGTGCGGCCCGTGGAGCGTTCGCCCAGCCGCTCGGTCGCGGCCGCGGCCGCGCTCGAGCTCGCGCTGGAAGGCAAGCGGGTCGCCATGGTCCGGCTGCCACCCCTCGAGCATCAGCCCGGCGCGGGCGAACGGACCCTCGGGCTGGTCGGCGAGACGCTCGTGCAGGGCCTGCAGAGTCCTCGCGCGGTTGTCGGCGAGCCGGCAGCCATGCTCCGCCATCCGAGCCTCGAGCGCGTTCACCCACTCGGCCTCCGCCGGCCTGTCCTCCGCGAGCAGCTTGTTGCGCGCCCGCATCGCGGCCTCGTAACGGGTCGTCTCGGCGGCGTGGCCGGGCTCGAGGGCGAGGACGAGACGGTCGAGAAAGCGCCGCCTTGCCGCCGCGCCCTCGGCGAACAGCCGATCCATGGCCGGCGTGAGCCAAAGCAAGGAGAGCCATTCCGAGAGCGAGTTCGCCGCCGCCCGGGCGCCGTTGATCCGCACCTGGCGCCGCTCCGGCGCCTCGGCGGCGATCCCGGTGCCGATCTCGACCTCGCCCAGCCTCGCCGCGACGGCGAAGCCGCCGGGGCCGCCGCTTCGCGCCATCTCCGGAAGCGCGGCGCCGCGCAGGCCGCGTCCCGGGGCAAGCAGGGACACCGCTTCGAGCAGATTGGTCTTGCCGGCCCCGTTCTCGCCGGTGAGGATGACGAATCCCGGGCCCGCAGCGACGGCGAGGTCGCGATAGGACCGGAAATCGACGAGGCTGAGCCGGGTGACGTGCACCCGGCTGCGTTAGGCGATTCGCGCGGCCGGAGGAACCGCGGCCGGGGAGCCGCCGCTCAGGCGGCGGCGCGCATCCCCTGCAGCTGCTGGATGCGCTGCATCATCACCGGATCCGAGGCGGTCGGGCGGGCCGGCGGCAGGTAGGCGGTATAGCCGGCCGACATCGGGTGGCTGGAGAGGGTGGCCACCGTCGCCTGGACGATCGTCGGGTCGCAGCCGGGCAGAACCGCCGCCTCGTAGAGATAGATCGGATGGTTCGCCGGATAGTAAGCGAGCAGCTTCTCGATCAAAAGCGGCATCGCGGAGGTGTCGTAGCCGGTGGTCTTGAACGTCGCGTCGCCGATCACGCCGATCTGCCAGAGGATGAGGCTGCTGCTATTGTCGATGACCCGGCCGTTGGCGAGGAAGTCGGTCGCCTCGTAGGACTGGCAGCCAAGGATGCCGGGGTCGACGCCCAGATCGGCGAACAGGCAGTCCTCGGCGGAGATTCCCGGCAGCATGCGGGCGCTGAAGCCTTCGGCGCGGGCGCGGCGGATCGATTCGTGGCTCGGATAGACGAAGACTCCGGGATGGCCGTAGCAGGCGACGCAGGTGAGCATCCCCGATCGGACGCAGCTCAGGATTCGGTCGATCATCTGGTTGTAGGTGACGATCCGCTGCTTGCCGACGCCGTAGAAGACCGACAGCGATTCGGCGCCTTCGGGATTGAGCTCCTTGATCATCGCCTCGGCGATGGGATCGCCGACCACGTAGAGGACCTTGTCGGCCTGCTTCATCCAGGCGATCGACTCGAGGGTCATCTGCCCGACGGTGCGAATGCCCGTGCCGACGACGATCAGTGAACCTGCACCCATGTCTAAAACCCCTCAGCTGCAAAGGAAATGAACGCGGTCCGGCCGGGCGAGGCGGGGAGGCGGCCGCGGACGCGCGCGCGGAGAAGCGCGCCCGCGGCCTTGATCCGCCGCTAGCGCGGCGTGAAGATCTGCGGAAAGATTTGCGGGAAGACCAGCTGCGGGTGGATCTGCGGCTGGACCACGATCTGCGGATGGATCTGGGGAAAGACCATCTGCGGGTGGATCTGCGGCTGAACCACGATCTGCGGATGGACCTGCGGGAAGACCATCTGCGGGTGGATCTGCGGCTGGACCACGATCTGAGGATGGACCTGGGGGAAGACCATCTGCGGGTGGATCTGCGGCTGCACCACAAGCTGCGGCTGGACCTGCGGGAAGACCATCTGCGGGTGGATCTGCGGCTGCACCAGCTGCGGCTGGATTTGCGGGAAGATCATCTGGGGCAGAATTTGGGGCGGGAACTGGATCGGCGAGGGGGTGGGCCCCTGCGGACCGCCGAAAATAATCACCATCGGCGGCGGAATGATCGTCGGGAAGGTCGGCGAGCTGCCGGCTGCCGTCTGCGCCTGCCCCTCCGCGATCACCGCGAGCATGACCACCATCGGCGGCTGGATGACGCTGGGCGGAGTCGTTCCCGTGCCCGGCGCCACGCTATAGATGATCGCCGGATACCCCGTATAGCCTCCGATCGCGCCCGGGCGCAGCGTCAGTTGCGGCTCGCCGCCTTCCTTGGCCGCCTCGGCGTCGATGACGAGGATGATCACGGGCGGAATCTGGGGCTGGGCGGCGGCGGCGGACTGGCCGCCGATGAGGCCGTAGATTGCGGCCGGATTGCCGCTCTTGAGGATCGCGCGATCGGCTTCGGAGACGCCGGCGCGCTCGAGCTCCGAGTCCGGATCCTTGATGAAGGCGCCGAGTCGAGCCGGATCGGTCGCGAGGCCGACGAGGAAGCTGCGCGCGGAGCCTTGCTGTCCCGCGGCCGTTGCCGCGCCCGACGTGCCCTGATTTGCGCTACCGGTCTGACCTGAGCCTTTCTGTGCCATGGCTGCCTCCTTCAAGGTATGAAAAAGCACGCAAGAAGTACTCCGCGAAAATGCAGAGTACATTACAGAGAATCTCGCTTGAAACGGGAAGAACGTCCTAAGACGGATGTTTCATAGAGTCAAATGTCACGGGCGCGAATTCCGGATTGAACAGGCTCCCGAAGCGAGGTTCGGGTCATCTTGGCCGTACTTCCAAATGACCGCGTCGCAATATCACGCCAAACTGGATAGAGTTACTTCCGAAATGGATCGATCGGGTCGTCCGCGCGTCGCCACGCATTGCGGCTTCCTCTGGCGGTGGCTTGCGGCTAGGCGGAAGCTTGATGGTCGAGGTCGCCGCCGTTCCCCCGCCCGCGCCGCTCACCGTCGCCGGCAACCGGCTGACGCTGCTGCCGGACGGACCGGACCGGCTCGAGGCGCTGGTCGGCCTGATCGACGCGGCGCAAAGCTCGATCCGGCTTCTCTACTACATCTGGGAGGACGATGCGTCGGGCCGCCGCGTCCGCGACGCGCTGCTTCGCGCCCTGGAGCGGGGGGTCGCCGTTTCGCTGCTCGTCGACGGCTTCGGCGCGGCCAATGCCAGCGAGGCGTTCTTCCAGCCGCTCGTCGCGGCGAACAGCCGCTTCTGCCGGTTCGTGCCGCGCTTCGGGCGCCGCTACCTGCTTCGCAACCATCAGAAGCTCGCCCTCGCCGACGAGCGGCGGGTCATCATCGGCGGCTTCAACATCGCCGACGCCTATTTCGGGACGGTGGAATCCGGCGCGTGGCGCGATCTCGGCCTGCTCGTCGAGGGCGAAGGCGTCGCCGGCCTGTCCTCCTATTTCGACGACCTGTTCAGATGGGCTTCGAGGCCCGACGCCCGAATCCGCGAGCTTCGCCGGATCCTCAACCGGCGCCAGGTCGCGGGAGGCAAGTTCCGCTGGCTGCTCGGCGGGCCGACGCGGCGGCTGAGCCCCTGGGCGCGCGCGGTCAGGCGGGACATGAGGGGGGCCCGCCGGCTCGACATCATCGCCGCCTATTTCGCGCCGGGGCCGGCTTTGCTCCGCCGCGCCGGCAACGTCGCCCGACGCGGCCGGGTCAGGCTGATCACGGCCGCCAAGTCCGACAACAGCGCAACCATCGGCGCCGCCCGCCACAGCTATTGGGTGCTTCTCAAGCGCGGGGTCCGGATCTTCGAATACCAGCCGACCAAGCTTCACACCAAGCTGTTCGTCCTCGACGACGTCGTCCATATCGGCTCAGCCAATTTCGACATGCGCAGCCTATACCTCAATTTGGAGATGATGCTTCGAGTCGACGATGCTGCCTTCGCGGAAGCGATGCACCTCTATGTCGACGGCGAGATCGCGAACAGCGCCGAGATCACCCTGGAAGGCTATCGGGCGCGCCGTACCTGGCTCAACCGGCTGCGCTGGGCCTTCGCCTATTTCGTCGTCGCGGTGGCCGATTACCGGATCGCGCACCGCCTCAACTTCAAGCGCGAGCCGATGCTCGATTAGTCCTTCCAGGCCCAGAAGAGCTGGGCGGGCGGGATGTTGACCCATTCGAAGCCGCGATCGATGCGGTCGAAATAGGGCGCCAGGAAGTCGCGCACCTTGGGCGAGAACTGATAGACGAGGAAGGCGCCGCCCGGGCGAAGCGCCTCGGCCGTCTTCTCGGCGATCTTCGGGCCGAGGCCCGGAGGCAGAGTCGAGAAGGGGATTCCGGAGAGGATGTAGTCGGCCTCCTCGAAGCCGCAATCGGCCATGATCTGGCCGACGTCGGCGGCCGACCCGGTCACCGCGAACAGGCGGTTGTCGGCGAACTTGCGCCGCAGATAGCCGGTGAAATCGGCGTTGGTGTCGATCGCGATCAGGGTCGCGTCGGGCGCCATGCGCTGCAGCACATGCTCGGTGAAGGTCCCCACGCCCGGCCCATATTCGACGAACAGCTTGCAGTTGGCCCAGTCGACGGGCTCGAGCATCTTGTCGATCAGCACCTTCGAGGAAGGGATCACCGATCCCACCATCACCGGGTGCTTGATGAAGCCGCGCAGGAAATGCCACAGGGGGCCGCCGCTCGCCTCGCGGGCGAGCCGACTGTCCCTCCGCGCTTCGTCCCAGGATGCCGACATGCTGTCTTCCAATATGCTGCGGAAAGATAGTGCGTTGGCAAATCGGCGGACCGAAGGCAAGCCGCAAGCACCCTTTCCCTGTCCCAGATTCAACCGCGAACCGGGGCAAAAGGTCCGCCGGGCAACCCGCGCAGCGAGCGCCCTGCCCCGCGCAAGCGGCGCCCCGTGAACGGCTTCGGACTGTCCCGCGAGCGTTTCGCGCTGCTCTTTTCGGTGATGCTCGTCGCCGCCGCCGGCAACACGGCGATGCAATCGCTGTTGCCCGCGATCGGCCGCGACCTCGGCATAGCCGATATCTGGGTGGCGGTGATCTTCAGCCTGTCGGCCGTGGTCTGGGTGTTCACCGCCCCTTATTGGGCGCACCGCGCCGACCGGCGGGGACGGCGCGCGCTGATGCGGCTCGGCCTCTACGGATTCATCGTCTCGATGCTGATCTGCGGGGTCGTGCTCGCCGCCGGGCTCCATGGCGGCCTGTCGCCGCTCGCCGTCTTCGTCATCTTCATGCTCGGCCGAACCATCTACGGGGCGCTCGGATCGGCCTCGCCCCCGGCGGTCCAGGCCTATATCGCGGCCCGGACGCACGGCGCGCAGCGGACCAGCGCGCTCGCCGCGATCGCCTCGTCCTTCGGGCTCGGCACCATCGTCGGCCCGGCCATAGCGCCGCTGTTCATCTTCGAGCCGCTCGGCCTGGCCGCGCCGCTGATCGTGTTCGCGGCGATCGGAATGCTGGTGCTGGCGGCGCTGGCCCTTCGCCTGCCCGACGACGCGCCGAGCGGCCCAGCGACCGGGCAGATCGTCTCCTACCCGTCGATCGGCGGGGTCGGCGCAACCTCGCCGAGCGAGACGCGCGAGCCCGCCAAGCTCGCCTGGCGCGACCGACGGGTCTTCGCCTGGCATGTCATCGGCGTGGTCGGCGGACACGGCCATGCCGCTCTGCTCGGGGTGATCGGCTTCCTGGTGATCGACCGGCTCGACCTGCCGCTCGACGATGCGCAGCAATGGATCGCCATCGTCCTCATCGCCGGCGCCGCCGCCTCCCTGCTCGCGCAATGGTGGCTGATCCCCCAGCTCGCGCTCGACCCGCGCCAACTCGTCACCTGGGGCTCGGTGCTGGCGGCGCTCGGCACCGCCGCGACCGGGGTCGCCGGCGGCATTTACGGAATCACGATGGGCTTCGCGCTCGCCTCGCTCGGCTTCGGCCTGTTCCGCCCCGGCTTCACCAGCGGCGCCTCGCTGGCGGTCGCTCCGCACGAGCAGAACGCGGTCGCGGGCATGGTGACGTCGGTCAACGGAGTCGCCTTCATCGCGGCGCCGGCGCTCGGGGTCGCGCTTTACGGCGTGGCGATGCCGATCCCGTTCCTCACCACCGCGGCGCTGATGCTCGCCCTGGCGGGCTGGACGGCGTTCGCCTTCACCCCTTCTCCCCCCGCGAAGTGAGCATGCCGGGATGGACGAAGCCGATTCCGACGGCGCCGACGCCGCGGGCGTCCTGCTTCAGATTCTGCTGGATCTGCTCATATTCCCGCTCCATCTCGGGGGTCACCGAGGCTCGAGTCTCGGTGAGGGCGCGCTCGAATTCCGCCATCGACACCTGGACCGCCTCGATGCTTCCGCGCAGTGCGTAGAGGCCGGCGCGGCGGACCAGGTCCTCGAGGTCGGCGCCGGTGAAGCGCTCGGTCCGCGCCGCCAGCGAAGCGAGATCGACGTCCCCGCCGAGCGGCATTCCGGCGGTATGGATGCCGAGGATGTGCCGGCGGCCGGCCCGGTCGGGGACGGCGACGTAGATGAGCTCGTCGAACCGCCCGGGCCGAAGCAGCGCCGGATCGATCAGGTTGGGCCGGTTGGTGGCGCCGATCACGACCACCGACTGAAGCTCCTCGAGCCCGTCCATCTCGGCGAGGATGGTGTTGACGACCCGCTCCGTCACCTGCGGCTCGCCGAGGCCGCCGCCGCGCGCCGGGACCAGGCTGTCGAGCTCGTCGATGAAGACGACCGTCGGAGCGACCTGGCGGGCGCGGGCGAACAGTCGGGCGATCTGCTGCTCGGATTCGCCATACCATTTCGACAGCAGGTCGGACGATTTGGTGGCGATGAAGTTCGCCTCCGCCTCGCGCGCCGTCGCCTTGGCGAGCAGGGTCTTGCCGGTGCCGGGCGGGCCGTAGAGCAGGAAGCCCTTGGCCGGCCGGATGCCGAGCCGGCGGAAGGCGTCGGGATGCTTCAGGGGCAGCTCGACCCCTTCGCGAAGCCGCTCGCGGGCCTCGTCGACGCCGCCGACATCGGCCCAGCGTATGGTCGGGACCTGGACCATCACCTCGCGCATCGCCGACGGCTGGACCCGCTTCAGAGCCTCGTCGAAATCGCCCCGGGTGACGGAGAGCCGGTCGAGCACCTCGGGCGGGATGGTCCCGTCCTCGAGGTTGAGATCGGGCATGATCCGGCGGATCGCCTCGATCGCCGCCTCGCGGGTCAGAGCGGCGAGATCGGCGCCGACGAAGCCGTAGGTCTTGCGGGCAAGCTCCTTGAGGTCGATGCCCTCGGCCAGCGGCATGCCGCGGGTGTGGATGGCGAGTATCTCGCGCCTGCCGCTCTCGTCGGGAACGCCGATGACGATCTCCCGGTCGAACCGGCCGGGCCGGCGAAGCGCCTCGTCGATCGCCTCGGGCCGGTTGGTCGCGGCGATGACGATCAGGTTCTGGCGCGATTCGAGGCCGTCCATCAGCGACAGCAGCTGGGCGACGAGCCGCTTCTCGGTCTCGCCGGTCACCTGGCCGCGCTTGGGCGCGATCGAATCGATCTCGTCGATGAAGATGATCGAAGGCGCCGCCTTGCCGGCTTCCTCGAACAGCTCGCGAAGCCGCTTCTCGCTCTCGCCATAGGCCGATCCCATCACCTCCGGCCCGGCGATGTGGAAGAAAGCGGCGTCGCTCTCGTTCGCCACCGCCCGCGCCAGTCGGGTCTTGCCGGTGCCGGGAGGCCCGTGGAGGAGCACGCCCTTGGGCGGATCGACTCCGAGCCGCTCGAAAATCTCCGGGTAGCGCAGCGGCAGCTCGACCATCTCGCGCAGCTGGTCGACGGTCGCCCCGATGCCGCCGATATCGTCATAGGTGACGTCGGCGCGCCGGGTCTCCTTGGCTTCGGTGAATTCCGGGCGAAGCTCGACTTCGGTATTGGCGTCGATCAGGACGATCCCCTTGGGGACGGTCGAGACGACGACCAGCCTGATCTCCTGGAGGGCATAAGCCGGGGCGGTCAGCATCTGGCGCAGCTCGGGCGGGATGTCGCCGCGGGTGATCTGCTGCTGCCCGGTGGTGGCGACGACGTCGCCGGCGGTGAGCGGCTTCATGCCGAAGCTGCGCTTGAGCGCATGGGCCGAGCCGTGCAGGCGCAAATTCTTCTGGGCCGGAGCGAACACGACGCGCTGGGCGGGCTTCGCCTCGGCCTTGCGGACCTCGATGAAGTCGCCCGAGCCGATCTCGGCATTGGCGCGCTGGAGGCCGTCGAGGCGGATGATGGCGAGGCCCTCGTCCTCGGCATAAGGGCCGACGACCCGGGCCGGGGTCGAGCGCTTGCCGACCAATTCGACGACGTCGCCCTCGGCGAGGCCCATCTCGGTCATCAGCGCGCGCGGAAGCCGGGCAATGCCGCGCCCGCTGTCGTCCGGCCGCATCGTCGCCACCTGAAGCCTTTTGGGCTTGCGTTCCTCGTCGGCCATCGCCTGTCGTCTCCTCGAGCCCCCAGATAGGGAGGGAGAACGACTTGCCCAAGCGCCAGTTCAAGCGGAGCCCCGGCGCGGCGGCAAAAAAAGGGCCGATCCCGAGGGACCGGCCCGAATAGTTTGGAGAGGATGCCTGAAAGGCAGCCCCCTTTTCGCGCCCGCACATTTTTTGTGCAAGTGCGAACACGCTGTGGTACAAGTGCAGGAATTGCACTCTCCGACGGCAAGGCCGGGGAGATGTGCGCCGCACAATGGAATTGAAGCGCGATGAAACGACTGCCGTCCCTCGCCAATGTGGAAGCGTTCGTCCAGACCGCGCGGCTCGGCTCGGTCAAGGCCGCCGCCGAGGCGCTCGCATTGTCTTCGCCGGCGCTGACCCGCCGAGTCCAGGCGCTCGAGCGCCACGTCGGCCACGCCTTGTTCGAGCGCCGCCACCAGGCGGTCCATCTCAACGGCGCCGGCAGCAGGCTGCTCGGCGAGATCGGCCCGCCGCTCGACGCGCTGGCCCTGGCGATGGAGCGGGCCGGCGGCCGCGGCGAGCTGATGCGGCTGAGGCTGGCCGTGCCCTCGCTCTTCGCCTCGCAGCGGCTGATGCCGAGCCTGCCCAGCCTGAGGCGGAAGCATCCCGACCTTCATATCGACATCGACACCGGAGCCAACCGGATCGGCCGTCTCGACGACGGACTCGACGCCGCGATCGCGATCACCACCGAGGTGGACCCTTCGCTCTATTCGCGGCGAATCGACAGCAATTGCGTCATCGCCATCGCCTCGCGCGAGCTGCGCGACGGCCCGAACGCGCTCCGAACGCCGCGGGACCTCGCCGGCGCCACCATCTTCCTCCATCGCGACATGCCCGAAAGCTTCGCCCTTTGGAGCGCGGCCGCCGGCCTGCCCGACCTCGAGCCGGCCGCGATCGACCATTTCGATTCGGGCCAGCTCATCCTCGACGCGGCGGCTCAGGGGCTCGGGGTCGCCTTCATGCTCGAGAGCCATCTGTCGGGGTCGAACGACGAGCGGCTGGTCCGGCTGTTCGACCAGAAGGTGGCGAGCCCCTACAGCTACTGGTTCGCCTGCCGGCACTCGGCGCTGGCGCGCCGGCCGGTGCGGATCTTCCACGACTGGCTGCTCGAGGCGCTCGCCTAGACCTCGGCGCCGAGCAAGGCGGTCAGGCGACTCTCGCTGAGATCGAGCAGCGCCCGGCGAGCGGCGGCATCGTAGGCCTGAGGCTTGGCCTGCCCCGGCCTGGCGCCCTTATAATATAGACCCGTCGGGCGAGCGGGATCCTCGATCAGCCGGATGACGTTCGAAGCGCCGTCCGCCGCGGTGCAGCGCGGCCGCAGCCGGCGCTTGATCAGCCAGCCGATCGGCCCCTTCATCTTCAGCGCCGACAGCTCGGCGGTCATCCTGGTGTCCATCAGGGTCGCCGGATGGATGGCGTTGATCCGGACGCCGCGCTCGGCCAGCGACGGCGCCAGGCCGATCGTCGCCATGATCAGCGCCAGCTTGCTCTGTCCGTAGAGCGGGACCGCGGCCGATGCGGTGCGAACGGTCCCGGCGCGCAGGTCGAGCGGGAATTGCCCGGCCGAGGCGATGTTGACGATTTGAGCGTCGCTTCCGCGTTCGAGCAGCGGAGCGAGCTTGCGGATCAACAGATAGGCGGCGAGGTAGTTCACCTCCCAGATCGGCGGCGGGTCCGAGCCGGCGCCGCCGGCCATGCCGATCCCGGCATTGTTGACGAGCAGGTCCAGCCGCGGCTCGCTCTCGATCAGCCGGTCGGCGAGCCCGGCGACGGCGGCGGCTGAAGCCAGGTCGGCGTCGAGGTAGCGCGCCGCCGGAGCGCCGGCCCGGACCAGATCGGCGCACAGCGCCTCGCCCCGGGCCGGGTCGCGGCCGTGGGCGACGATCCGCCACCCCCGCTGCGCCAGCGCCGCTGCGAGCGCCGAGCCGAGGCCGCCGGCGGCGCCGGTGATGAGGGCGGTGCGGCCGCCGCCGTCGGCGTCTCCCTGCGCCAAAAGCGGTCTAGTGAGCGGCGGCCTGCCGGGCCGCAAGCTCGGCGGCGGCGAGGTCGGCGAGGCGGCGGTTGGAATGTTCGGCGGCGATCTTGGCGAGCAGCCAGTCGGTCTCCGGGTCGCCGGCGATGGCGGCGAGGCGAAGCAACCCCTCCCAGCGGCCGGTCGTCCCGCCCGGCGGCGGCCCGACCACGCGCTTATTCTCGACGTCGAACAGCAACTGGTCGCGGCCGTTGCGCTCGGTGTCGAACATGAGGTTGATCGAGATGGAGAGCGACGGCGGCTCGTGCTGGATGTGAATGTCCTTGTGGGCGCGAAAATAGATGACGGTGCCCTGGCTGAGCCGGGCCCGGCGAGGCGACCCAAGGTCCACCTTTTCCCCCGGCTCCCCGGCCACAGCGGAGTCGTCGATCTCGAACAGGTCGGTCTCGTAGCCGGGCCCGAAATAGCCGACGGTGAGGAAATTGACGTCGTGGTTGTGGGCGAGCTCGTAGGCGTAGAGCTTGCGCTCCAGCTTGCCGACCGCGGAGCTTTCGGCCTTCGGCGGCAGCCAGACGTTGGCGCGCACCGCGAAGCGGTTGGTCTGGCCCAGGAAGAAGGACTGGGGAGGCGAGAAGCGCTTCGCCCAATCCTCGGCCGAGCCGAGCGCGGCGACATGCGTCCCGATCAGGTCGCGATTGTTGGCCAGCTTGGCGAGGGCCTCGGCGCAGGCGGCGACGAAGCTCTCCGAGCCCTTGTCGTCCTCGAGCGCGTGCAATTCGGCGAAGAAGCCCTTGAGATCGTGGCTTCCGGCGTCGGGCCGGGGGGGGAAGATGAGCGCCATGGTCAGGCGTCGATCCGCGCCAGCACCCGCTTGGCGCCCTCGCGCACCTCGGGATGAGGGTCGTCGGCGAGGAGCCGAAGACGCTGCCGAGCGACGTCGCCGTTCAAGCGGGCGAGCGACTGCACCGCCGCCCAGCGCACCGCATGCGAGGCGTGCGAGCACAAATCGGTCAATATCGGGATCGCCCCCGGCGCCCCGATCGCCGCGGCCATCTTCGCGAAAATGATGAAGCTCGAATATTCGTTCTGCGAAAGGGTCGGGAAGGCGGCGGCGAGCGACTTGCGGTCGAACATCCACACCTGCGAGGAGGCCGGCTCGAGGTTGACCGTGACCGACATTGCGGGCCGTTCGGACCGGAAGCCGTAGACCCGAGCTTCGCCGCGGCGCTGGATCAAAGCGGTTTCGTCGGCGATCCGGCTCTCAAGCAGAACCAGCCGGGCGGCGGGATCGAAAACCTCCGGATCGAAGGCGCCGTCGATCGCGTAGCTGTCGATCGTGACCGCGCCGACCGGCCAGAAGACGGTGACCCGGTCGGTGCCGGCGGTATGAAGAAGGTCCTCGCTCGGCGGCAGCAGCTTCATATAGAAGGTCAGATATTCGTTGCGCGCCAGAACGAAGGAATCGCCGCCCAGCGATCCGACGACGTTGTCGCCGTAATCCTCGAGGCATTTGCTCAGCGCGCCGCGGAGGACCGCGGAAGCCGTTCCGGACCGCATGAACTGGGACACGACGCGGCCGAGAGCCTCGAGGTCGCCGCGCGAGGCGAGCAGGGCCTCTTCCACCTGTTTCAGGTTTGCGTCCATCATCGGGTGGGGAGGTCCTGCCGCGTCGAGAATGAGTGCGCCGCCACCGATCGGTGGCGAGCAATCAATTGGAGATTCCGGCGTCCAGGAAATAGATGACCAGGATGATCTCGATGACGACGGAACCCGAGCTCTGCGCGGGCGCGACGTCGATTCCCAGATCCTCGATTTCGAAGCACTTCGTATTCATAGCCCCTCCTCTCATGCCCGAACATTTTCGGGCCGCTGAGAGGTGTCATACCGCCCCGCGCGCGGTCAATCGCGGACAAGTCCATTTAGAATGGTAGAATAAGGGCCTGAACGGGCGAGGTTTTCCCTTAGGCGCAAGGGACATTCTGGTCCGAAATGGACCTCGAATCCCGGCTTTCGAAGCCCCGGTTCACGATTTCAGGCGTGAAACGATCCGGCGCATCAGGGCGCGCGGAAGCAGCCGGCCGGACTGGGCGGCGGCCTTGTTCAGGAAGCCGGGGACGATGACGGCGCGATTGGCGTCGAGACCGGCGAGACCGGCCCTGACGACGCCGCCCGCTTCGGCCGCGAAGAGGTCGAATCGCGCCGAGGCGAAACCGGCGACGCCGCCGAATTCGGTCGCGGTCGGGCCGGGGCACAGGGCGCTGACCTTGATCCCGCTCCCCTTCAGCTCCTGGTGAAGCGCCTCGGTGAAGGAGAGGACATAGGCCTTGGTCGCGAAATAGACCGCGAAATAGGGCCCGGGCTGAAAGGCCGCGGTCGACGCCACGTTGAGGATGGCGCCGCGCCCGTGGGCGAGCATGTCGCCGATCACGAGGAAGCACAGGCCGGTGAGCGCGCGCACGTTGAGGTCGATCATCTCGCTCTGGCGCTCGGCCGGAAGCGCGTCGAACCGGCCGACCAGGCCGAAGCCGGCATTGTTGATGAGCTTGTCGACCCAAAGGTCGAGCGCCCGCGCCCGCGCGACCACCCGCGCTGGAACGTCAGGATCGGCGAGGTCGGCGGTGACCACATGGGCCCGGCCGAGCTCCGCGGCGAGCGCCTCGAGCCGGTCGGTCCGCCGCGCCACCAGCACCAGCTCTTCGCCGCGCGCCGCGCACTGCCGGGCAAATTCCGCGCCCAGACCGGCGGAGGCGCCGGTGATCAAGGTCGCCGGGCGCGGCACCGGAGCTACGGCTTCAGGCTCGCCTTGACGATCTTGCCGGGCGTGCGCGGCGGCTCGCCCTTGGGCAGAGCGTCGACATGCTCCATCCCTTCCACGACCTGGCCCCAGACCGTGTACTGGCCGTCGAGGAAGCGGCAATCGTCGAAGCAGATGAAGAACTGGCTGTTGGCGCTGTTCGGATCGTTGGTTCGCGCCATCGAGGCGGTGCCGCGCACGTGCGGCTCGCGGCTGAACTCGGCCTTGAGGTTGGCCTTGGACGAGCCGCCGCCGCCGGTGCCGCTGGGATCGCCGCCCTGGGCCATGAAGCCGTCGATGACCCGATGGAAGACGATTCCGTCGTAAAAGCCCTCGTCGGCCAGCTCCCTGATCCGAGCCACGTGGCCGGGGGCGAGATCGGGGCGAAGGCGGATGACGACGTCGCCGCCGCTGTCGAGATTGAGGACCAGGGTATTGAGCTCGTCGGCCATGTTCGTCTCCTGTCGTCCCCCCGCCGGACGGGCCTTAAGCCCGGGCCCGGCGATGCGCCACCCCGCCTCGACAGGCCCCGCCGAGAGGCTTAGGAACGCCTCGGTCTTCGCGGGTCGGGAGCAGCGGGATGAGCGACAGCGAACTCGAACCCCCGGCCGACAGCGCACCCTCGACGACCGACAGCCGCCACGACGAGGACGACCGGCTCAAGCCCGAATTCGTCCGCGCGGTCATCGAGCGGGTCGATGCCGGCGACGCCGACGGCGCCCGGGCGCTGGTCGATCCGCTCCACCCGGCCGACGTCGCCGACCTGTTCGAGCTGGTCGACCGCGACGACCGGCGGGCGCTCGCCGCGGTCCTCGCCGGAATGCTCGACGGCGACGTCCTCGCCGAGATGAACGACTGGGTCAGGGACGAGCTGATCGACGCGCTCGAGCCACACCAGGTCGCCGAGATCGCCGGCGAGCTCGAGACCGACGACGCCGTCGCGATCATCGAGGACATGGAGGAGGAGGAGCAGCGCGCCGTGCTGCGCGCGCTCGATCCCGACGACCGCGCCGCGATCGAGGAAGCCCTCTCCTATCCCGAGGAATCGGCCGGAAGGCTGATGCGGCGCGACCTCGTCTGCGTCCCCGAGCATTGGACCGTCGGCCAGGTCATCGACTACCTCCGCTCGGGGGACGACCTCACCACCGACTTCTTCGAGATCTACGTCGTCGACCCGGCCCACCGCCCGGTCGGCACCTGCCTGCTCTCCTGGATCCTTCGCACCCCGCGCCGGATCGCCGTCGCCGACGTCATGCAGCGCGAGCAGACTCTGATCCCGGTCGACATGGACCAGGAGGAGGTGGCCCTGCGCTTCCAGAAATATGCCCTCGTCTCCGCCGCCGTCGTCGACCAGGGCGGACGCCTGGTCGGGATGATCACTGTCGACGACATCGTCCACATCATCCAGGAGGAAGCGAGCGAGGACGCCCTCCTCCTCTCCGGCGCCGGAGTCGAAGGCGACATCAACGAGCCGGTGAGGGACAGCTACAAGGCTCGCGTGCGCTGGCTGATGGCGAACCTGCTCACCGCCCTGGTCGCCTCGTCCATCATCGCCTTTTTCGGCGCGGCGATCGAGGAGATGGTTGCTCTGGCGGTGCTGATGCCGATCGTCGCCTCGATCGGCGGCAATGCCGGAACCCAGACGATGGCGGTGTCGGTGCGCGCCCTGGCGATGAACCAGCTGACCCGATCGAACACCTGGCGGACGATCCTGCGCGAGATCTTCGTCGCTCTGCTCAACGGAGTCACGATCGCCGTCCTGCTCGGGATCGGGGCCGCGCTGGTCTTCGCCAACGCCCAGCTCGGCCTGGTGATCGCCTCGGCGATGCTGATCAACATCTTCCTCGCCGGACTCTCCGGAGTCGTCGTGCCGGTCTTCCTGGAGCGGATCGGCCAGGACCCCGCCGTCGCCTCGTCGGTGTTCGTGACGATGATCACCGATTCGATGGGCTTCTTCGTCTTCCTCGGCCTGGCGGTGGCGACCGGCCTCGTCGGCTGACCTTCGGCGGACGCAGACCGAGGTTCCACGACGCCCTCAATTGCATTAGCGTGTTCCCGACAAGGGGAAATCGGATGCGACTTCTGGCGCTTATCCTATTTTCGCTGCTGCTGGCAGTGCCCGCCGCCGCGGCCGACGCGCCGGTATTCGCGCCCGCCCCCGACTGGGTCGTTCCGGTCGAAGCCCCGGCGATGCAGACGGCGGCGACCGAAGGCCAGGCGCTCGCCTCGCGCCTGTCCGACTTCCAGTGGCGCCAGGACGAGGGGGGAATCCACGCTTACGCCCACACCGTGATCAAAATCGCTTCCCCGGAAGCTCTCGCTTCGGCGGGCAATCTCAGGGTGCAGTGGCATCCCGGGACCCAGACCATGACCGTTCACCGAATCGCCATCCATCGCGGGTCGGAGGTGATCGACGTCCTCGCCCAGGGGTCGCGGTTCACGGTAATGCGGCGCGAAGGCGCGCTCGAATCCTCGATCGTCGACGGGCTGCTCACGGCCAATCTGCAAGTTCCGGACCTTCGGGTCGGCGACGTCGTCGAGATCGCCCTCACCGTGACCGAGCGTAATCCGGCGATGGCCGGGCATAGCCAGTATCTGATGCCCGTGGTCGCGCCGTTCACGACCGACCGGTTCCACTTCACCGCCAGCTGGCCCTCGACAGGCCGAACCCGGTGGCGAGCGGGCGAGGCGTTCCCCGAGGCGCGCGAGACCCGCCGGAACGGCTTCACGACCGTCACGGTGGATCGGCCCGCCTTCGCCGCCGCGGTCTATCCCGACGGGGCGCCCGGCAGGTTCGTCGATACGTTCGCGATCCAGATCAGCGACTTCGAATCCTGGTCGGAAGTGTCCGCGATGTTCGCCGAAGTCTACGCCGCCGCGACTCGGCTCGGCGAGCGGTCGCCGCTCCGAGCGGAGGCGAGTCGGATAGCGGCCGCCAGCCAAGACCCGCTCCGCCGCGCCGAGGCGGCGCTCGCCCTGGTCCAAAATCAGGTCCGCTACGTTTTCGACGGCACCGGCCTGGGCGGATACGTGCCCCAATCCGCCGATCAGGTTTGGGCGAGCCGCTACGGCGACTGCAAGGGCAAGACGGTGCTCTTGATCGCGCTGCTGCGGGAGCTTGGGATCGAGGCGGAGCCGGCGCTGGTCTCCATGAGCCGCGGTGACGGCGTCGACGGCGCCCTTCCCATGCCCGGCCGATTCGACCACGCCATCGCCCGCGTTCGCATCGGCGGCCGGACCTACTGGCTCGACGGCACCCGGACCGGCGACACCAGCCTCGATCGGATCGCCGTGCCCCCGGTTCAATGGGCGCTTCCGCTGACCTCGGGCGGAAGCGACTTGGAGCAGCTCGCGCTGGTCACGCCGGCGCAGCCGACCTCCGAGCTCAGCGTCGAATATGATCTTCGCGGCGGGATCACGCTCCCTGCCACGGTTCGGGCTCAATTCGTCCTCCGGGGCGACTCCGCAGTCGGGCTCCAGCGCATCCTGGAATTCATGCCGGCGGCGGAGCGTCAGGCCGCGGTCCGCAACTATTGGGCCGAGAATTTCAGCAATTTCGAGGTCCAGCAGGCCGATTACTCGCTCGACCCGGAGCGGGGAGAAGCGCGCTACTCGATGAGCGGAACGGGCACCCTGAGCTGGGATTTGTGGGGCCAGAACGCGACCCGCCGGCTGGAACTCGGCCGGGTCCGCCTGGGACTGGACCTGGCCCCGCAGCGTCGGCCGGGGCCGTGGGCGGAGGCGCCGGTGGCCATCGCGGGCCAGCATTATCTCACCCGCTACGTCGTGTTGCTCCCCAATGATGGGGAGGATTTCATCATCGAGGGCGATCCGGTCGACGAGACGATCGGGCCGGCCAGGTACCGCCGGACCGCCCGGATCAGCAGGGGCCGGCTCGAAGCCGAGGCGGTCACCCAAGTCCAGGCCGGCGAGATCAGCTATGCCCAGGCGCAGTCCGACGACCGGGCGAACGACGCCGTCCTTGCCAGGCGCCTGTTCGTGCGGGCGCCGCTCAATTACCAATTGACCGACGCCGAGCGCGCCGCAGCCGCCAACTCCAGCGGAACGCCGACGGCCGCGATGGCCGAGATGGACGTGCTGCGCTCGATCACGCGAAGCGTGGAATCCGGCGATGCGGCCGGCGCGGTTGCCCAGGCCACGGCGGAGATGGATCGGTCGGGCCGATCCGCCAACCTGCTCGTGGTGCGTTCGGAATTGCAGTGGGAGCTGCGCAATCGCGAGGCCGCGGAAGCCGATCTGGACGCGGCGCTGGCGCTCCAGCCCAACCATCCGCCGGGGTTGATGCTGCGCGCGAGCCGACTTGCCGAGCAGAGCCGCTACGAGGATGCATCGATGATCCTCGACCGCCTGGTGCTTGCCGAACCGCGTTATTCGACCGCCTATCTGCAGCGGAGCCGGATCAGGGCGGCGATGAACCGATTGGACGCGGCTCTCGGCGATCTCGACATCGTTATCCAGCTCGAGCCCGAAAACCGCGAAGCGTGGATCGCACGAGCAAATATCCATACCGGCCGGGGCGATGAGCAGAAGGCGCTCGAGGCTGCCGAGGGCCTCCTGCGGCTGTTTCCGGACGACGACACCGCCCATGCGCTGCACGGAAACATCCTCGCCCGGATGGGGCGCCGCGAAGAAGCGATGGCCGCGCTCGCGCGGTCGCTCCAGATCGAGGAGTCCGCCGATGCCTATATCACCCGTGCGCATTTCGACCTTTCCGGCGACGTGCAGGCCCGCTTGAGGGATCTGCTCGCCGCGATCCGGCTCGACCCGACCCGGCCCCTGCCGACGGACGCATTGCGCGCGGTCCTGGAGGTCGACGGGGCCTACCAGCAACTCGAGGCGGCCTATGAGTCGCGGCGCCGGGAAATTCCCCGGCCCGAGCGGATGAGGCTCGCCCTCGGGTCCCTCTATGCCGCGGCCGGTCGCCGCGAGCAGGCGATAGCCATGCTCGACGAGGAGATCGCGGCCGAGCCCGGTTCCGCGAGCCTGCTCAACAACCGTTGCTGGCAGCGCGCGACATGGGGGATGGAGCTGGATCGGGCGCTCGCGGACTGCGAAGCGGCCGTCGCGCTCTCCGGCTCGGCAAGCCACCTGGACAGCCGCGGCCTGGTGCACCTCCGGCGCGGCGATTTCGAGGCCGCCATCGCCGATTACAGTGCCGCCTTGGCGCTGCGGCCCCGGCTGTCGCACTCGCTTTACGGCCGCGGCCTGGCCAAACTGCGGCAGGGCAACCGCGCCGCTGGAGAAGCCGATCTCACCGCGGCGCGGCAGATCCAGGACGATATCGGGGACGAATTCAGGCGCTACGGACTGGAGCCCTGAATCTGACGCTGACGGTTGATCCGGCGCTCCCAGGCCGACAATGAGCGGGCCCATGCCTTCGCTTCATATAAGCAAGGTCGCGGTCGGCTGCGGCAGCGTCGAGGCATTGCGTCGGCGCCAGGAGCCGCGCGTCGTCGACGGCGTCGTGCCGATCACGACTCGCTTCCGTCCGAAGCGCGCCGACGAGCTGATCGGCGGGTCGATCTACTGGATCGTCAAGCACCGGATCGCGGTTCGCCAGACTATCGTCGGCTTCGCCGAGAACGAGGCGGACCGCCGGACGATCATCCGGCTCGACGCCAGGCTGGTGCCGGTGCGTGCCCTGCCGCGGCGCGCCCACCAGGGCTGGCGCTATCTGGTCGCGAGCGAGGCCCCGCCCGATCTCGGCGGCGCCGGCGACGGGCTGGAGGCGCTGCCGCCGCTGCTGGCGGAGCGACTGGCGGTGCTAGCGCTGATCTGAGCCGCAGCGGACGAGGCCGGCATTGGGCCCGCGCACGGTGCAGGCCGGCCGGCCGAGGATGGTGACCTCGCCGAGGCCGAGCGCGTTGACGTTCACCGCCCGAGCCACCTGAAGAACGACGGTGCCGGTGGTCGTCGTGGTCACCGTCGCACTCTGGGCCTCGAGCGCGGAGCCGTCGACGTCGCCCGTGCCCTGGATGTCGGCGGTCAGCGCTTCCGCCGTGCCCGACAGCTCGATCCGGCCCGAGCCGGCGAGGCCGAGGGAGAGATTGTCGGCCTCGACATTGCCCGCGCTGAGCCGGCCGCTGCCTTCCACGATCAGATCGGCTCTGAGGCCGCGGATTCGGTCGACGTCGACCTGCCCGGGCCCGATCAGGCGGACGGAACGGATCGTCCGGCTGACCAGCTCGATGGTCAGCGGCCCCTCCTGCGCTCCCGGATTTCCGCCCCAGGAGGAACGGTTGCGGCGGATTCGAAGCGTCTGGCCGGAGACGTCGACGGTGACCCGATCGAGCGCGGCCTGGCTTCCGCTCGCGAGAGCCGAGGAGGCGCGGCCGGCCGATATCCGCACGATATAGGGCCCTTCAACGACCACCCGCTCGAAATCGGTGACCGAATAGCGCCGCTCGGCGGCCGCGGCCGGCGCGGCCGCCGTGGCGAGGGCGGTTAGGGCAAGCAGGATCCTGGTCATGCCCGGACCATGGCGCGAAATGGTTAACGGTCAATGGCCGGCGCGGCTCAGCCGCTGCAATGGACGTCGCCCGAGCCCGATTTGCTGACCGAGCAGCGCGCCGGCCCGGCCACAGCGACGTCGCCCGAGCCGCGCAATTCGACCGCGGCCGTGCCGCTCGCCCGGACTCTGACGTCGCCCGACCCGGTCAGAGCCACCGAGGCGTCGACGGCCTCGAGGCGGGCGAGGTCGAGGTCCCCCGACCCGGCCACGGAGGTCCTGATCCGCCGGGCGGCGCCGGCGGCGCGGATCGCGCCCGAGCCGGCGATCGAGAAGTCCGCCTCGGCCGCCCTGAGGTCGCCGATGTGGATGTCGCCCGAACCGGCGACCGAGGCGGCGAAGCGTTCGCTTTCGACGCGGTCGATGCGCATGTCCCCGGACCCGCCGACCGAAGCGCCGGCGAGCGTCGGCACGGTCACGTGGACGGTGATTCCGCGCCGGCGGCCGAACAGTTTCCAGCCGGTGCGGGCGCGGCTGCCGATGCGCAGCTGCCCGCCCTCGGCCGCGATCTCGAGCCGATCGAGGGCTTCGGAATCGCCTTCCGCCCGAACCGAGGCGGCGCCGCCGACGGTGACGACGACGTCCTGCGAGCCGGACAGCGAGATCCGGTCGAAGGCGCCGACCTCGAAGCTGCGCTGAGCGGCGACTCGGGCGCCGCCGTCCTCGCCTCCGGCCGACGTGCAGGCGCCGAGCAGGACCGCCGCACCCAGGATCGCCTCACGCATATCGCTCTCCCTCAAGCTGTATTATTACAATAATACACATCGAGACGGCGCGCAAGCCATGAAAAAGGCGGCCCGTTGCCGGACCGCCTCCTTCTTACTTCGCCGAGCCGGGGTCAGGCGTCGACCTTGACCCTGTGGTGGATCACCGCCGCGCGGTTGAGGATGTCGAGCAGCTTGTCGAGGGCCGCCTTCTCGTCGATCTGCTCCATCGCTCCGAGCTCGCGGGCGAGGCGGGTCGAGGCGGCCTCGAAAATCTGGCGCTCGGAATAGCTCTGCTCGGGGGCGTCGTCGGGCCGGAAAAGGTCGCGCACCACCTCGGCGATCGAGACGAGATCGCCGGAGTTGATCTTGGCCTCATATTCCTGGGCTCGGCGCGACCACATGGTGCGCTTCACCTTGGGCTTGCCCTTGAGGGTGGCGAGCGCCTCCTGCATCGTCTTGTCGGAGGAGAGCTTGCGCATGCCGACGCTCTCCGCCTTGTTGGTCGGAACCCGAAGGGTCATCTTTTCCTTTTCGAAGCGGAGCACGTAGAGCTCCAGGCTCATGCCGGCGATGCTCGTGCTCTGCAGCTCGACCACCCGGCCGACGCCGTGCTTGGGGTAAACGACATAATCGCCAACGTCGAAGCTCAACGCTTTCGTTGCCATCAATTCGGACCTTCCCATGGAAAATGGCCGCACCCGGTTCGGAACTAGCCCCGCATCCGCCCCGAAAGACGCAATTGCTGATTCCGATTGTGCGGCAATTCGCTGTTGATCACCGTGTGCGGATGCGAAGGCAGCCGCTTCGATGATGGTCATATAGCATCAAATGGCGCAGAAATCCAGCCTTTCGGCGCGGCTCGCGGCGCCGCGGGGGCGGTCAGTCCCCTTGGCCGGGCTCGGGCGTGAAATATTTCTCGAACTTGCCCTCCTCGCCCTTATGTTCGTCGGCGTCCGCGGGCGAGTCCTTCTTGCGCGTGATGTTCGGCCATTCCGCCGAATAGCTGGCGTTGAGCTCGAGCCATCGCTCGAGCCCGTCCTCGGTGTCGGGAAGGATCGCCTCGGCCGGGCATTCGGGCTCGCAAACGCCGCAGTCGATGCATTCGCTGGGGTTGATCACCAGCATGTTCTCGCCTTCGTAGAAGCAGTCGACCGGGCAGACCTCGACGCAATCCATATATTTGCAGCGGATGCAGGCATCGGTGACGACGTAGGTCATGTGAGGCGTTCTCCCGCTCGCGTCCTAAGCGGCGCTCCCTTCGCTCGTCAATTCACAATAGAGCGCCTGAGCCTCCGCCGGCGGGCCGCGGCGCGCGGGCAGAGCCTCGACCCGGAGCACCCGCACCCGGCCGCGATGGGCGAAGCTCAGAACGTCGCCGACCCGGACCGGGGCGTGGGCGCGGTCGACCACGCGCCCGCCGATACGGATCCGGCCCTCCTCGGCGAGCTGCTGCGCTAGGGCGCGAGTCTTCACGATGCGCGCGAACCAGAGGAACCTGTCGAGCCTGAGGCTGTCAGCCACGCTTCAACCCGGCCAGGGCCGCGAAGGCCGGCGAGCCAGGCGGCTCCGGCGGCTTTCTCGGGCGCCCGCGGCCGCGCCACACCCAGCGCGCCTCGCCCACCGCGGAGCGGAAGCCGATGTCGCGCATCAGCCTGGCCACCGAGTCCGGCTGCAGGCCCAGCGAAGTGACCAGGGCCTCGTCGACGAGCGGGCCCTCCTTGCCGGTCCTCACCTCATGGGCGTGGCGGGCGAGCCGCTCGGCCATGTCGACCCGGATCATCTGCGGTCCGGCGGGGCGGAAGCCGAGCCGCGCAAGGCGGGCCGCGGCGGCGCCCGGCGGCGCCGGCAGGACGACGCTCGAGGGCGGCGGCAGATCGGCCATCGGCTCGCCCGACGCGGCGGCGCGGAGCGCGCTTCGCCAGCGCATCGCCTCCGGCTTCAGCGCCGCCGGCATGAACAGGTCGAGCGCGCCGATTCGGATGCCGAAGCCGGTGACAGCCCGGCGCTGCTCGCGGCCGAGCGCAGCCAGCGGCTCCGCCACCTTGTCGCGCGCGATGATTCCGCCTTCGTCGACCAGCATGGCGAGGACGGTGCGAACCAGCGCCGGAGTGGCGGGGTCCTGAGCGGCGGCGCCAGCCGCCCGCAGCGGCGCCAGAATCCCTTCCACCTCTCGCCGAATCCAGCCCTGAAGCCGCTCGACCACCGCCTCCCGGCCGCGCTGAGAGACCGAATCGATGCGCCGGTCGAGCAGGATTCGGGGGGAGAGCAGGTTCTTGCCGGCGCCGAGGCGGGCGACCTCGTGGCCGCGCCAGAGGATCGCCACCGGCCGGTCCGGCTCGGCGCGGAGCGAGAAATGCGCATCGCTGTCGGCGGCGAGCGCCGCGGCGCGCTTCTCATATTCTCCCGAGAGCCGCCGCTCGGCGGTGGCGAGCAGCATCTTGCGGTCGGCATGGCGGGCCGCCGGGTCCACCTCGAAGGCGAAGCCCTGGAGCCTACCGATCGCGTAGGAACCGACGCTGACCTCGCCCTGCTCGTCGATCAGGACCGGGAACTCGCCCGTGCCCTTCCTGCCCAGGTCGCGCATCAGCACCGAGGTCCGGCGGTCGACGAAGCGCTGGGTAAGGCGCTCGTGGAGCGCCTCGGAGAGCTTCTCCTCGACCGCCATCGCGCGCGCCGCCATGGTCGCCGGCTCGGCGAGCCAGTCGGAGCGGTGAGCGATATAGGCCCAGGTCCGAACCCCCGCGAGGCGGTCGGCCAGAGTCTCGATATCGCCCTGGACGTTGTCGAGCCTGGCCACCTCGGCCGCGTACCAGGGCTGCGGAATGTGCCCGGCGCCCTCGCTCAGATGGCTGAAGATGCGGGCGACCAGCCGGGAATGATGCTCCGGCCCGGTCTTGCGGAAGTCGGGCAGGCCGCAGGCCGCCCACAGGCGCCGGACATTGCCGCCCGACGCCCGCGCCAGAACCGCCGGGTCCCCGGCAAGCAGCTTGAGGACGGCGAGGTCGATCGCCTCGGGCGCCGGCCTCAGCTCGCGCCGGCTCGGCCTGCGCTCGAGCGAGGAGATCAGGCGTTCGACGCTTCCGAAATCGAGCTCGCTTTCGCGCCAATAGAGGAATTCCAGAGGGGAGAAGCGATGGTCCTCGATCGCCTTGATCTCCTCCGGCCGGAATTCGGCGAGCGCGTCGCCCTCGAGGGTCAGCGACCCGAACGTGCCGTCCCGCTGGTGCCGCCCGGCCCGGCCGGCGATCTGCGCCATCTCCGCCACGGTCAGCCGCCGCCGCCGGTGCCCGTCGAACTTCGTCAGCCCGGCGAAGGCGACGTGGGTCACGTCCATGTTGAGGCCCATGCCGATCGCGTCGGTGGCGACCAGGTAATCGACCTCTCCGGCCTGGTACATGGCGACCTGGGCGTTGCGGGTTCGCGGCGAGAGCGCGCCCATCACCACCGCCGCGCCGCCGCGCATCCGCCGCAGCATCTCGGCGACCGCGTAGACCTGCTCGGCCGAGAAAGCGACGATCGCCGAGCGGGGCGGCAGGCGCGACAGCTTGGCGGGGCCGGCATAGCTCAGGGTCGAGAAGCGCGGCCTGCCGACGATCTCCGCCTTGGGCAGCAGGCTTCGCACCATCGGCGCGAGGCTTTCGGAGCCGAGGATCATCGTCTCCTCGCGGCCCCGGGCATGAAGCATCCGGTCGGTAAAGACATGGCCTCGCTCCGGATCGGCGCCGAGCTGCGCCTCGTCCAGCGCCACGAAGGCGAAGTCGCGCTCCGCGCTGCCCGTCGCGCTTCGCCCGGAATCGCCGGCCATCGCCGGCATCGACTCCGCGGTGCACAGGAACCAGCGGGCGTGGCGGGGGAGGATCTTCTCCTCGCCGGTGAGCAGGGCGACCTGGCTCTCGCCCTTCAACTTGACCACCCGATCGTAGACCTCGCGCGCCAGCAGGCGCAGCGGGAAGCCGATCAAGCCCGAGGAATGGGCGCACATCCGTTCCACCGCCAGATGCGTCTTGCCGGTATTGGTCGGCCCGAGAATGGCCTTCAGCGGCGCGCGCGCGGGATCGCTCATTGCGGCTAGATTGGCGCATGGCCGACGAAGCGCAACCTTTTCCGCGATTTGTTCGGCGGCTTCCGCTCGTCCGGCAGCGCCTTCGCTTCGCCGCAACGCGTGCCCCGCGCCCGACTCCGTAATTTGACTTTAACCTCTTTTCTTCACAACCCTGTGCTCCTGCCGAGCGCGTGCGCGGCGGGGGGATTTAATGACGCGCGGGGGCTGATCGGCCTTGTATCAGTTCAACGATCTTGGCGGTGCGTCCGGCAGCGGAACGGCGGCCCTCAGTCTCGACAGCGCCGTGTTCAGGCCGGCGGGGCCCCGCCCCGTTTTCGGCCAGAAGGTGGAAACCCTGCGGGGCCGCGCCGGCGACCTCGATCTGGTCGTCGATCTTGGCCAGCGCATCGGCTCCGCCGAGTGGCTGCGCGGCTTCGCCACCTGTGCCGCGCTCTGCTACGCCGCCTGGTCGCTGGCGCCGACGATGGCGCCGCTGCCCGGCGTGTCGCCGGCGCCTCTTTCCGATGTTCAGTTCGAGGAGGCGCGGGCGCTGACGATCGCTCCGCTCGCCTTCGGCGCCGACACCGGCCGCCGAATGGCTCCCGGCGATGCGGTCGAGCCGCTTGCCGAGTCGCCGGAACGGCCGATCATCGACCTTCGGGCCACGCTCGGCCGAGGCGACGGCTTCGCCCGGGTGCTCGAGCGCGCCGGCGTCGGCAGCGCCGAGGCCGACCGGATCGCGACCATGATCGGCGAAGTGGTTCCCGTCAGCGACCTGCGCCCGGGCACGACCATGGACCTGACGCTTGGCCGCCGCCCTAACCGGACCGTGTCCCGCCCGCTCGAGAAGCTGGCCTTCCGCGCCCGCTTCGATCTGCGCATCGAGATGGCGCGGGTCGGCGGCAGCCTCGTCCTCACCCGGATCCCGATCGCCGTCGACGAGACTCCGCTGCGAATCCAAGGCCGGGTCGGCGACAGCCTCTACCGCTCCGCCCGCGCCGCCGGAGTGCCCGCTCGGATCGTCGAATCCTATATCCGCGCTCTGACCAGCCAGATCAGCGTCCCGGCCGGGCTCGCTTCGGCCGACCGCTTCGACATCATCATCGAGCATCGGCGGGCGGCCACCGGCGAGACCGAGACCGGCCAGCTGCTCTATGCGGGGCTGCAGCGCTCCGGCGGGCGCAACCTGCAGATGATGCAGTGGACCAGCGACGGTCGCACACAGTGGTTCGAGGCCTCCGGCGTCGGCCGCCAGAGCGGCGGGCTCCAGCAGCCGGTCCCCGGCCGGATCACCTCCAATTACGGTCTCAGGATGCACCCGGTGCTGCGCTATTCGCGAATGCACCGCGGAGTCGACTTCCGGGCCGCCTACGGGACCCCGATTCTCGCCGCCGCCGACGGGCGGGTCAGCGCCGCGGGCTGGGCCGGGGGCTATGGCCGACAGGTGCGGCTCAGCCACTCCGGCGGGATCGCCACCTCCTATTCGCATATGAGCCGGATCGCGGTCAGGCCGGGGACCGCCGTCCGCCGCGGGCAGGTGATCGGCTATGTCGGCTCGACCGGCCTGTCGACCGGGCCCCATCTCCATTACGAGATGTACCGCAACGGGGCGACCATCAACCCGCGCTCGGTCCGCTTCACCAGCCGAGCCCAGCTCTCCGGCGACGACCTCGCCAGCTTCCGAAGCAGGCTGCGCAGCCTGCTCGGCACGCCGCTCGGCGCCGCCCGCGCCCAGCAGCAGCCCGCCGCCCGTCCGGCCGCGGCCTCGACCGCACCCTGAAGCCTGCCGGCGCCGGCGCTCCGGGCGCGCCAGCACTCGCGGGGATTTGCCCTCGGTGAGTCCGCTCGGCTGCGCGCTGGCGGCGAAAGGACGATCTGCTAAGGCCGGCTGGAAAGGGAGTAGCGCCGATGCGTTTCCTGTTCCTGCTGCTTGGAGCCCTGCTAATGACCAGCGCCGTTCATGCCCAGAATAACGACGGCGAGCGCCCGGCCTGGCGGCTCGTCATCCATGGCGGCGCCGGGGTGATCGAGCGGGATCGGCTGTCGCCCGAGGAGGACCGGGCCATCCGGGCGGCGCTCGACCGGGCGCTGCAGACGGGATCGGCGATCCTCGATAGTGGCGGGAGCGCGCTCGATGCGGTCGAGGCGACGGCTCGGGTGCTCGAGGACGATCCGCATTTCAACGCCGGCCGGGGTTCCGTCTTCACCTACCAGGGCACGATCGAGATGGACGCCGCGATCATGGACGGCAGCAGCCGCTCCGCCGGCGCGGTGACCGGAGTCACCGCCACCCGCAACCCGATCAGCCTCGCTCGGGCGGTGATGGAACGCAGCCCCCACGTCTTCCTGAGCCGCGAGGGGGCCGACGAATTCTCGCGCCAGCAGGGCCTCGAACAGGCGCCGCCCGAATATTTCCAGACCCCGCACCGCCGGCGCCAGCTCGAGGAGCTGCGGCGGCAGCCGGGCACCGAATTCTTCGACGCCGACCTCAAATACGGAACGATCGGCGCGGTCGCGCTCGACCGCGAGGGACATGTCGCCGCAGCCACCTCGACGGGCGGCCTCACCGGCAAGCGCTGGGGCAGGATCGGCGACGCCCCGATCATCGGCGCCGGCACCTATGCCGACGACCGCGCCTGCGCGGTCTCGACGACCGGAGCGGGGGAATATTTCATCCGGATCGGAGTGGCGCACGAAATCTGCGCCCAGATCCGGTTCCGCTTCCAGCGCTCGATCGAGGAAGCGCAGGAATCGGTGGAGCGCGACGCCGACGGCGTTCCGACCTACCGCGTCCATGCCAGCGAATTCTCGCTCCCCGGCTCGGAGATCCAGGCCATAGCCGACGGCGTCATTGCCGAGATGGCGGCGCTCGGCGGCACCGGCGGGATCATCCTGGTGACGCCGTGGGGCGACGGCCTCTACAGCTTCAACACCGCCGGAATGTATCGCGGCGAGGCCTCGCCGGCGGGGCGGTCGGTGGCCATTTACGGCGACGAGGTAAGCGGCTCGGCCGGCGCGCGCTAGGCCGGCCGGCCAGGCTCATTCGGGCACGACGGTCACGGCCCGGCGGTTCTGCGCCCAGGCCGACTCGTTAGAGCCTTCCACCGCCGGCCGTTCCTTGCCCCAGCTGATCGTCTGCATCCGGCTGGCGGCGACCCCGCGGGACTGCAGGTAGTCGCGCGCCGCATTGGCTCGGCGATCGCCGAGCGCGAGATTATATTCGCGGGTGCCGCGCTCGTCGGCATGGCCCTCGATCGTCACCTGGACGGTCGGGTTGCGGTTGAGCCAGTCGGCCTGGCCGTCAAGGATGGCGCGCGCCTCGCCATCGAGCGAATAGCTGTCGAAGGCGAACAGGATCCGATCGGTGGTCACGCTCTGCAGGAAGTCCGCGCGCGAGCCGGGCTGGACGGTGCCCGCTCCGGGCTCGGTCCCGAACGGGTCGGTCTCCGACGGCGTCGACGCGCTCGGCGGTTCCGGCGGCAGGTCGGAGGCCTGGCGCGATCGGCAGCCGCCGGCCAGGGACAAAGCCATGGCGATGACCGCCAGCCCGGTTGTTCTTCTCATCATCACTTCTCCATCGCTGTCCCTAGGGGTGGCAAATCGTCAGTCGCGCAACGGCGACCAGGCCGGGTCGGAGCCGCCGAGCGGGGTCGGCACCTGGCGGGTCGAGCCGCTCGCCACGTCGACATACCAGAGCTGGCCGTGGCTTGCGCCGCGCGTGAACATCACCGCCCGGCCGTTCGGTGCCCAGGTCGGTCCCTCCGCATAGCCGCCGCTGGTCAGGATGCGCTCGCCCGAGCCGTCCGGCGCCATCACGCCGATCCGGAAGCCGCCGGTGCGGGTGAAGGCGATGAGGTCGCCGCGCGGGCTCCATACCGGAGTCGCGTATCCGCCGCCGCCGAAGCTGATCCGGCGCTGCCCCGATCCGTCGGCGTTCATCACGTAGATCTGCTGGTTGCCGCCGCGGTCGCTCTCGAAGACGATCCGGGAGCCATCGGGGGAATAGCTGCCGCCGGTATCGATGCCGGGGGTGTTGGTCAGCCGCTGCGGAGTCCCGCCGCCGACCGGTACCCGATAGATGTCGGTATTGCCGTTGACCGCCATCGAGAAGATGATCGACCGGCTGTCCGGCGAATAACGCGGCGCGAAGGTCATGTGCGGGCCGGAGACGAGCGGGCGGGTCCGCCCCGAATCGAGCTCGTAGACCATCACCCGCGGCCGCTCGTCCTGGTAGCTCATGAAGGTGATCGTCTGCTGGTTGGGGGCGAAGCGCGGGGTCAGCACGGTCCACTGGCCGTTGGTCAGGAAGCGATGATTGGCCCCGTCATAGTCCATGATGGCGAGCCGCTTGACCCGGCGGCGCGCCGGCCCGGTCTCCGACACGTAGACGATCCGGGTGTCGAAATAGGCGCCCTCGCCGGTGAGTCGGGCGTAGATCGTGTCGGCGCATCGATGCGCTGCCCGGCGCCAGTCTCGGGGCTGGACGACGTAGCCCTGGCGGGTCAGCTCGGTCTGGGCGACGACGTCGTACAGGTAGCAGCCGACGGTGATCGAGCCGTTGCCGTTGGCCTGGACGAAGCCCTGGACCAGATTCTGGGCGCCGGTCGTCGAGAAATAGGGGAAATCGGGCGCCGTCACCTGGGCAAAGGAGACCGGCTGAAGTCCCCCCGGACCGATCGGGGTGAACAGCCCGGAATTCCTGAGGTCGGTGGCGACGATCTCGGCGACCTGGCGGCCGAGCGCCCCGGTATTGCCGGCGGCGGTGTCGGCCGGTCGCGGCGTCGGCATGTAGGGGACCGCGATCGGCAGCGCCGCTCGGCGGCCGCCGGTCACGTCGACGACGAGCTGCCCCTCCTCGTCCTGCTGCGGCGGCTCCGGCGTTTGCGCGGGAGCGGCGGCCGCGAAGGCGAGGCTCCAGGCGGCGGCGACGATCAAGGCTAGGCGCACGTTCGATTCCTCATCCCGGTAGCCGGTAGTTCATGGTGAAGTTGCTCCAGCCGCGCGGCACGTCATAGAGCTCGGCGGGAAGGCCGCGCAGCGGCGAGCAGCCGACGAAGGCGGCGATGGCGATGTCGGCGACCCGCTGGGCGTAGCGCCTGTTCTCGTCGTCCAGCCCGCGCTGCTGGCCGACCCGAGGGCGGCCGTTGAGCGAGCCGTCCGGATTGAGGCGAAGGACGATGGGGGTGACGATGCGCTCGGCGCCCGGACCGGGATTGACCTGCCGGTCCGCGCAGGGCTGGACCTGGCGAGCGATCGCCGAGGCGATGTCGGCGGCGGCGCGCTGGCTCATCGCTGCGGCGGGCGCCCGCTGCGATCGCGACGGGGTCGGATCTCGGCCGATCCCCTTCAATATGTCGTCCCCGATCAGCGATCGGCGATTGCGCTGGCCGGTGCCTCCGCCGCGCTGCGCCTGCGCCGGGCGCCGGGGCGCGGGCCGCGCCG
>Ga0196962_10000080_pt1 | contig 65576 bp, 66 predicted proteins | sample S3v_20metaG_FD_183186 | JGI IMG/M metagenome (GOLD analysis project Ga0196962, IMG submission 183186) | Soil microbial communities from Anza Borrego desert, Southern California, United States - S3+v_20 | ecosystem: Environmental > Terrestrial > Soil > Desert | place: USA: California | collected...
CGCAGGCGGTGGCGCCAGGGCCGCTCCCTGCTCGACCGGTTCTGGCGTGAACGCCGCCGCCGATTCTTCGAGCGTCGCGCCCGGCGTGACGGGCCCATCGGCCGCCCCCGCGCGCGAGGCGAATGGCGCCGCGAAGGCGACGGTGGCGGCTGCGGTCGCGGCGACCGCGCGGATCTTGTCGACGCGAGTTATCGACATCAGCCGAGCACGTTGGTGACGCGCCACCCCTCGCCTTTCCGCAGTTCCATGTCAACCCGGAGCTCGCTGGTCACGCCGACTCGCAGCAGGGAGATGCTGATCGGGTAGACCTCGCCCTGCGAGGGGGCGGGCACGAGGTTGACGACCTTTGCTTTCGGCACCTCGACGTTGGCCGGGAGCCGCGGGGGCCGTTCGAGCAGTGCCCGGGACAGCGGGGCGCTTGCCGTCTCGGCGAAGGCCTGGCGCACCTCCGCGTCGGTCTCGCCGGTCTCGTAACGGACGAAGGCGGCGGCGAAGTCGCGGGCGACGGCGAGGGCCTCGGGGCCGGCGGGCGGGCCGTCGAGCGCGGAGGCTTGCGCGGAAGCGGAGGCGGCGGGCGCCGGCGCGTCCTCTCTGACCGTGCCGCTCTCCTCCGGGGCCGATTTGACGACCGCTTTCGCGGGGTCGACCTCAGAGGGCGCCGGGGGAGAGTCGGCCTCGAAGACCGGGGTCGCCCCCTGCAGCGTCGGCTCGGCCGGCTGCGGCTCCGGAGCTTTCTCGGCGGCCGGGGTCGAGACGTTGACCGCGACCTGGCTCGGGGCTGGCTCGGAGCGCTCGCCGGATCCGGCGACCAGCAGGCCGGCGGTGACGGCCCCCGCGGCGAGCAGGGCCGCAGCCGCGACGGAAAGTGCGCGAGCCGGCGCGCCCATCGTCGTCGCGCGATCCTGAAGCGGCCAGATCAGACGCTCCTGGAAGACGAAGCCAAGACGCTCGAAGGCGCTCCCGGTCCCGGTCCTGACGCGGTCTTGAGCTAGCCAGAGCGAGTCGGCGGCAGCGGCACGACGCGAGTACGAGCTCGCCTCTTCCAGATCGGATTTGCCGGGGTGCCGTTTGAACATCGCTCGTTCCGTAGGAGCTTATGTCGGATTGTCGCTCCCAACCCTTAAACCCCGCTAAGTGAAAGTCAGACCGCAGCTTTGGCGGCGCCGGCCTTCTCGAAGGCCAGCTCGCCTTCTTCGGCCCCGGCGTTGACCGTGTCGCCTTCGCTGAACTCGCCTTCGAGGATCTTCAGCGCGAGCCTGTCGACGAGCTGCTTCTGGATCACCCGCTTCAGCGGTCGGGCGCCGTAGGCCGGGTCGTAGCCGAGGTTGCCGAGCAGGGTCTTGGCCTCGTCGGTCAGCTCGATCTCGATCCCGCGCTCGCGCACCCGGCCGACCAGCTGGTTGACCTGCAGCTCGACGATCCGCCCGATGTCCTGCTTGGAGAGGCGGTGGAAGATCACCGTGTCGTCGATCCGGTTGAGGAACTCGGGCTTGAAGGTTGCGGAGAGGATCTCTTCGATCTGCTCGCGCATCCGCTCGTCCACCGCCTCGCCGAGGATGCGGTCGCTGCCGACGTTGGAGGTCATGATCAGCACCGTGTTGGTGAAGCTGACGGTGCGGCCCTGGCCGTCGGTGAGGCGGCCGTCGTCCATGATCTGCAGCAGCGTGTTGAAGACGTCGGGGTGGGCCTTCTCGATCTCGTCGAGCAGGACCACCGCGTAGGGGCGGCGGCGCACCGCCTCGGTCAGCTGCCCGCCCTCCTCGTATCCGACGTAGCCGGGGGGCGCGCCGATCAGCCGCGCCACCGTGTGTTTCTCCATGTACTCGGACATGTCGAGGCGGACGATCGCCTGCTCGGTGTCGAACATGAACTCCGCCAGCGCCTTCGCCAGCTCGGTCTTGCCGACTCCGGTCGGGCCGAGGAAGAGGAAAGAGCCGATTGGCCGGTTCGGGTCCGAGAGCCCGGCGCGGTTGCGCCGCAGCGCGTTGGAGACCGCCTCGATCGCTTCGTCCTGGCCGATCACCCTCTCGTGCAGACGCTCCTCCATCTGGATCAGCTTCTCGACCTCGCCCTCCATCAGACGGCTGACGGGGATCCCCGTCCATTTGGCGACGACCTCGGCGACGTCCTCCTCGGTGACTTCGTCCGCCAGCATCGTGCCGCCGCCTGCGTGCAGCTCCTCGAGGCGCGCCTCCTGCTCAGCGGTCTCTTTTTCGAGCTCGGGGATCTCGCCGAATTTCAGTTCGGCTGCCCGTTCGAGGTCGGTCTCCCGTTCCGCCCGCTCGACTTCTCGGTTGACCTCCTCGAGCCGAGCCCGCGCCTCCTTCAGCGCCTCGATCGGCTCCTTCTCGTTCTGCCAGCGGGTTCGCAGCTCCGCCGCCTCCTCGCCCAGGTTGGCGAGATCGGCTTCCAGCGCCTCCAGCCGCGCCTTCGAGGCGTCGTCGGTCTCCTTCTTCAGCGCTTCGCGCTCGACCTCGAGCTGCTGGATCCGCCGCTCGACCTCGTCGATCTCGGTCGGCACAGAGTCGATCTCGATCTTCAGCCGCGAGGCCGCCTCGTCGATCAGGTCGATCGCCTTGTCGGGGAGGAAGCGGTCGGCGATGTAGCGCTCGGAGAGGGTCGCGGCGGCGACGATCGCCGAGTCGGAGATGCGGACGCCGTGGTGCTCTTCGTAACGGGGTTTCAGCCCGCGCAGGATCGCGACCGTGTCCTCGAGGCTCGGCTCGGCGACGAGCACCGGCTGGAAGCGGCGCTCCAGCGCCGCGTCTTTCTCGATGTGCTTGCGGTACTCGTCGAGCGTGGTGGCGCCGACCGCGCGCAGCTCGCCGCGGGCGAGCATCGGCTTCAGCAGGTTGGCGGCGTCGACCGCGCCTTCGGCGGCGCCGGCCCCGACGATCGTGTGCAGCTCGTCGAGGAAGAGGACGATCTGGCCGGCGGCCTCCTGCACCTCGCTCAGCACCGCTTTCAGCCGTTCCTCGAACTCTCCGCGATATTTGGCGCCGGCCAAGAGCGAGCCGATGTCGAGGGAGATCACCCGCCGGTCCCGCAGGCTCTCCGGCACGTCCCCTTTGACGATCCGTTGCGCCAGGCCCTCGACGATCGCCGTCTTGCCGACGCCGGGGTCGCCGATCAGCACCGGGTTGTTCTTGGTCCGTCGCGAGAGCACCTGGATCACGCGGCGCACCTCCTCGTCGCGTCCGATCACCGGGTCGAGCTTGCTTGCCTCTGCTTCGGCAGTCAGGTCGCGGCCGAATTTCTCCAGCGCCTGGACGCTGTCCTCGGGATTGGGCGAGGTGACTTTGTGGGGACCGCGGACTTCGTCGGTCGCCCCTTCCAGCGAGTCGCGGGCGGGGAGGATGTCGGACACGCTCCCGTCCTCGCTCAGCGCCAGCAGCATGTGCTCGGTCGAGATGTACTCGTCGCCGAGCTTTGCCATCTCTTTCTCGGCCTGGCGCAGCACCTGGGCGAGCGCCGAGGACATCCGCGGCTCCTCGCCGCCCTCGCTCAAGGTCGGCAGTTTCTCGATCGCCTCGACGGCTTTGGTCGCGATCGCGCCCGGGTCCTCGCCGAGCTTCTGCAGGATCGGCGGGACCAGGCCGTCCTCCTGGGCGAGCAGGGCGGCGAGCAGGTGCGCGGGCGCGATCTCGGGGTTGTGGCGGGCGGTGGCGAGCTGCTGCGCTGCCGCGACCGCTTCCTGGGACTTGACGGTGAATCGGTCCGGCTGCATCAGCTCTCCTTCCTCTTGCCGGCTCTCTCCAGTTCGGAAATCTGTCGGCGTGCCGCTTCGAGTTCTTTGCTCAGCTTCGCCACCCGCCCTTCCAGGGCGAGGACGGTCTCGACCCCGGCCAGGTTCAGCCCTTCGGAGGTCATCTGCTGGATCCGCTGCAGCCGCTCGACGTCGCGCTGGGAGTAGAGCCGCGTGTTCTTCGGCGAGCGCTGCGGCGAGATCAGGCCGCGCGCCTCGTAGATCCGCAGCGTCTGCGGGTGCATGTGGGCGAGCTCGGCGGCGACCGAGATCATGAACACGCCACGCTCGTCGTCGATCGAGATCTCGACGCGGCTGCGCCGGCTCGCGGCCATCAGCTGCCTGCCTTCCGCAGCAGCTCGGCGCGCGGGTCGTCCCCGTTCAGCGCCTCGGCCAGCTTCTCGGCGGCCTCCGCCTGCTCCTCGCTCAGCTCCTTCGGGACGTCGATCTCGAGCCGGTAGCGGATGTCGCCGCGCCCGCCGCCCTTCGGCCTCGGCGGGCCCTCGCCGCGCAGCCGCTGCACCGAGCCGTGCTTGGTCCCCGGAGCCACCTTGATCTTCTTCGTCCCGTCCAGCGTCGGCACCTCGATCGTGCCGCCGCGCAGCGCCTCCGGGATCGAGATCGGCACGGTCACCTCGAGGTTGCCGTCGTCGAGCCGCTTGAAGGTCGGGGAAGGCTTGACCCGGGTGGTGACGTAGAGGTCGCCGGGGGGGCCGCCGCGCGGGCCGGCCTCGCCCTTGCCGGCGAGCCGGATCCGGGCGCCGTCCTTGACCCCGGCCGGGATGTTCACCTTGTAGCGCTTGGTCTGTTGGGTCAGGCCCGAGCCGCCGCAGGTGGGGCAGGGGTCCTCGATGATCTGGCCGGCGCCGCCGCACTGCGGGCAGGGCTGGCTGATCGAGAAGAAGCCCTGGCTCTGGGCGTCGATGCCGCGCCCTTCGCAGCGCGGGCAGGTGACCGGGCTGGTGCCCGGTTTGGCGCCGCTCCCGCGGCAGGTCGTGCAGCGCTCGGCCTTCGGCACGGTGACGCTGATCTGGGCGCCCTCGATCGCCTCCTCGAAACCGAGCTGGACTTCGGTCTCCAGGTCGCGGCCGCGCACCTGCTGGGCTTGCGCCCGCCGGCTCCCGCCGCGGTTGAAGAGCGAGCCGAAGTCGAACCCCCCGAAGTCGAACCCGCCGGGCCCGCCGCTCTGCTGGGAGCTGCCGGCTCCGAACGGGCCCTGGCCGGGCCCGAAGCCGAACATCCCGCCGGCGTCGTACTGCTTGCGCTTCTCGGGGTCGGAGAGCGTGTCGTAGGCGCCCTGGACCTCCTTGAACTTCTCCTCCGCCCCTTTGTCGTCCGGGTTGCGGTCAGGGTGGTACCGGCGCGCCAGCTTGCGGTACGCCTTCTTGATCTCGTCGTCGGTCGCCTTCTTGGAGACGCCGAGGACCTTGTAGAGCTCGTCCGCCACTTTCCTCCTACTCGCTCACCACCACGCGGGCGGGCCGGATCAACTGCCCGTCCAGGCGATAGCCCTTCTGCATCACCTCGACCACATGGCCGGACTCGACCTCCTGCGAGGGAGCCGTCGAAAGCGCCTCATGCCACTGCGGATCGAACTTTTCCCCGGTCGGGTCGACCGCTTCGACCCCGTTCCGACCCAACGTCTCGCGCAGCCCCGAGAGCACCATCTCGACCCCGGCCGCCAGCCCCTCGGCGTCACCCTCGCCGGCAGCCGCCAACGCCCGCTCGAGGTTGTCGACGGCCTCGATCACTTCCCGAGCCACCTCGCTCTTCCCGCGAGCCTGGGCGGCCTGCACCTCAGCCGCCATCCGCTTCCGAAAGTTCTCGAAGTCAGCCTTGGTCCGCTTCGCGAGATCCAGATACTCATCCCGCTGCTGCTCGGTCTCAGCCAGCAGGGCATCGAGGTCCCTCTCGACGGCGTCGCCGTCGGCCCCTCCGGCGGGTGGCGCCGATGATGGGGGGGTCGAGGACGACCCCGCCCGCAGCGCCCCCCCATCATCGGGGACAGGACCCGCCGGCCGGGGCTCGCCCGAACCCTCGTCGTGGGGCAGCCTCATTTGTTCTCGCCCTCGTCCACGACCTCGGCGTCCACGACCTCCTCCTCGTCAGACGAGGAGTCTCCGTCCGCGGAGCCCTCGGCCGCGCCCTGCTCCTGCTGCGCCGCCGCGTAGATCTGCTCGGACGCTTTGGTCATCGCCGCGGTAAGGGCCCCGGTCTTGCCTTTGATCTCCTCGACGCTCTCGGACCCGAGCGAGTCGCGCGCCTCCTTGATCGCCGCCTCGACCTCCTCCTTGGTCGCCGAGTCGATCTTGTCGCCGCCGTCCTCGAGCGCTTTCTCCGCCTGGTAGGCGGCGTTCTCGGCGAGGTTGCGCGCCTCGGCCAGCTCGCGCTGCACCCGGTCCTCCTCGGCGTGCGCCTCGGCGTCGGAGACCATGCTCTGGATCTCCTCGTCGCTCAGCCCGGAGCCCGATTTGATCTCGATCTTCTGCTCTTTGCCGGTGCCTTTGTCCGCGGCGGTCACGTTGATGATCCCGTTCGCGTCGATGTCGAAGGTGACCTCGATCTGCGGGATGCCCCGTGGCGCCGGCGGGATGCCGGTGAGCTGGAATTTGCCCAGGCTCTTGTTGCCGCTGGCCATCTCGCGCTCCCCCTGGAGGACGTGGATCTCGACCGACGGCTGGTTGTCCTCGGCGGTCGAGAAGACCTCCGACTTCTTGGTCGGGATCGTCGTGTTGCGCTCGATCAGCTTCGTCATCACGCCGCCTTTGGTCTCGATCCCCAGGGTCAGGGGGGTGACGTCGAGCAGCAGCACGTCCTTGACGTCGCCGGCCAGCACGCCCGCCTGGATCCCGGCGCCGACCGCGACCACCTCGTCGGGGTTGACCCCCTGGTGCGGGTCCTTGCCGGTCAGCTCCTTGACCCTCTCGCGCACGGCTGGCATCCGGGTCATGCCGCCGACCAGGACGACGTGGTCGATTGAGGCGTCTGCGTCGGACAGGGCCTGTTTGACCGGCCCGACCACGCGGTCGAGCAGGGCGGCGGTCAGCTCGTTCAGCTTCGAGCGCGTCAGCTTCAGGTCAAGGTGCTTCGGCTGTCCCTCGACCGCGGTGATGAAGGGCAGGTTGATCTGAGTCTCCTGGGTCGAGGAGAGCTCGATCTTCGCCTTCTCCGCCGCCTCGTAGAGGCGCTGCAGCGAGTTCTTGTCCTGCGCGAGGTCGACGCCCTGGTCGCGTTTGAACTCGGCGACCAGCCACTCGACGATCGCTTTGTCCCAGTTGTCGCCGCCGAGGTGGTTGTCGCCGGCGGTCGCCTTCACCTCGAAGACGCCGTCGCCGATTTCCAGCACCGAGACGTCGAAGGTGCCGCCGCCGAGGTCGAAGACGAGGATCGTCTGGTCCGCTTTCTCTTTGTCGAGGCCGTAGGCGAGCGAGGCGGCGGTCGGCTCGTTGATGATCCGCTTCACGTCGAGGCCGGCGATCTTGCCGGCGTCCTTGGTCGCCTGGCGCTGGTCGTCGTTGAAGTAGGCCGGGACGGTGATCACGGCGCTGTCGACCGTCTCGCCCAACTTCGCTTCGGCGTCGGTTTTCAGCTTCTGGAGGATCATCGCGCTGATCTCCGGCGGGCTGTACTGCTTGCCGCGCACGTCGATGCGGACGTCGCCGTTCGGGCCGGCGACGACCTTGTAGGGCACGATCGTCTCCTCCTCTTTGACTTCGGCCTCCTTGCGGCCCATGAAGCGCTTGATCGAGAAGATCGTGTTCTCCGGGTTCATCACCGCCTGCCGTTTGGCCACGGTGCCAACCAGGCGCTCGTCGCTGTCGGTGAATGCGACCACCGACGGGGTGGTGCGGCCGCCCTCGGCGTTCTCGAGAACGGCCGGCTCGCCGCCCTCCATAACGGCGACGCAGGAGTTGGTCGTGCCGAGGTCGATCCCGATCGTCTTGCCCACTTTTTCGCGTACCTCCAGGGGTTTCGTTGTTCCTGCCTACAAAATCTAAGTGCCAGTATGGCAGATTCCAGAAAAGAGTCAAACCTACGCGGGTTTTCGAATATGAGCCGTATATTTGTTTCGCGGCATGGGGAGCGGGGATAACGTGAGGCGCCTCGATTAATCAACGGATTAGGAGGAAGCCTTGAGCTACGCCCATCGCGCGACTCGCCTCTGCATCTCGGCGCTGATCGCCGCAGCCTTCGTATTCGCTCTCTTACCCGCCCTGGCATCGGCCGGCGGCAGAGGCCACAGCCATCACGGTCATCACGGTCACCACGGGGGCCATCACCACGGCCACCACAAAGGCAAGGTGGTTGGGACGATGACCCGCAACCTCTACCTCGGCGCCGACCTGACGCCGGCGATTCTCGCGCCGACCCTGCCGGCCTTCGTCGCCGCCAACGGTCAGATCCTGCGCGAAGTGACCGCCAACAACTTCCCCGTCCGGGCCGAGGGCCTCGCCGACGAGATCCTCGAGGCCGAGCCGGACCTGGTCGGGCTGCAGGAGGTCGCGCTCTGGCGCACCGCTCCGCCGAGCCTCACCCCGGTCGTGACCGGCGTGCCCACGGCGACCACGGTTCGCTACGACTACCTGGCGGAACTGCTCGCCGAGCTCAACCAGGGCAAAACCCGTTACGAAGTCGTCGTCGTCCAGAACGAGTTCGACCTCGAGGCGCCGGCCGATGAGAACGGCGTGGCCGGCGACGGGCCGAACCCGGCGATCGCCGACGCGGAGATCAACGGTCGGCTGACGATGCGCGACGTGATCCTCGCCCGGCGCGGCGCCGGCGTGGACACCAAAAACGCACAGTCGGCCAACTTCGTCACCAACCTCGTGGTGCCGGTGGCCGGCGTGCCGGTGACGGTCAAACGCGGTTGGACCGCGACCGATGCCAAGGTCCGCGGCAGCGGCTGGTTCCGCTTCGTCAACACCCACCTGGAGGCGTTCCAGCCGTTGATCCGCCAGGCGCAGGCAGCCGAGCTGGTCGCTCCGACCGGTCCGGCGACGAGCGAGTTGCCGGTCGTCCTGTTGGGAGACCTCAACTCCGACGACGACACGGTCGAAGGCCCGGACCGGCTCGCCTACGAAACGCTGCTGGCGGCCGGGATGGTCGAGCGCAGCACCGACGACCCGCTCAGCTGCTGCCTCAAATCCAGCCTGCTGGAAGTCGGCAAAGGCGGGAGCGAAGCGGACTTCGACCACCAGGTCGACCACATCATGACCCGCGATCCGGAAACGGTGACCCTGGTGGACTCCGAGGTCAGCGGAATCCAGCCGGTGAACGGGTTCTGGAACTCCGACCACGCCGGGCTCTTCAGCGCCCTGCGGATCAAATAGCCCTCAGGCCGGTGGGCCTCAAAGTGGATGGATGACGCTTTGAGGTCCGCCGGCCGACGGCTCAGCCTTCGCCGGCGGTCGCCGCGACAAACGCGGCGACCTCTTTCGAGTCTTCCTCGTTGAGGATGCCGCCCGGCATCCGGCCCGGTTCGGTCGAGCTGTCGACGCCTTTTTCGACCGCGTTGAGGACGCGGCCTTCGGCCTGTTCGATCGTGCTTTCGGCGGTCTCGCCTTCGGGCGGGCCGTTGGGGGCCAGCAGTTCGTCGAGGTCCGGCCCGTAGTTGCCGTCGGTGCCGGCCGAGTAGAGGGCGTGGCAGGCGCCGCAGTTGATCTCGAACAGCTCCTGGCCGTTCGCCAGGCTGGCCGCCACCTCCTGACCGCTCGTCTCGGCGTCCCCCTTGGAGCGGAAAGCCAGCCAGGGAATGACGACCGCGAGGACGAGGATCAGGATCCCGAAGACGATGAAGGTGCGCTTGCTCATTTAGCGGCGCGCATACTACTGGCGCCCTTCCCGTCGCGTACTTGCTCGCGATGCCAGGGGCACATGCGCCGCAGCGCGCACTCGCCGCAGCGCGGTTGCGGACGGCAGAGCGCGCGCCCGTGCCGGATCAGGTTCATGTGCAGCTCGTAGGCGTCGGCGGGATCGACGATCGCCAGCATCTCGTCGTGCGCCTTCTCGAAGGAGGCCTTCGGCGGGAAGAGCCCGAGCCGGCCGCCAACTCGGTGCACATGGACGTCGACCGGGATCTCCGGGATGTCCCAGGTGAAGATCAGCACGCAGGCGGCGGTTTTCCTGCCCACCCCGGGGAGCGAGAGCAGGAACTCGAGCGACTCCTCGCGGGGGGCGGTCTCGGTCCAGTCGAGGTCGGGCGGGTCGCCCAGCAGTTCCAGGATCGCCCGGATCCGCGGCGCCTTCTGCTTCGCGAGGCCGCCGGGACGGATCGCCTCCTCGACCTCGGCGACCGGCGCGTCGCGCACCTCCTCCCAGGTGGGGAAGCGGTCGCGCAGCGCCGCGAATGCACGATCGCGGTTGCGGTCGTTGGTGTGCTGGGAGAGCACCGTCTTGATCAGCTCGGCGATCGGGTGCCGGTGCGGCTCGTTGACCGGCTGCCCGTACATCTCCCGCAGCCGGTCGCGGACCGCCCGCACGCGCCGCTTGTCCGGTCTCGTCCAGGCCACGCGCGGACCCTATTGAGCACGACATATGGTTCGAGCCGTGAGCGCCGCGATCGAAGAGGGAGAGCTGCGGATCGACGGGGTTCGGGTCTTCTACCGGCGGGTCGCCGGCGAGGGGACGCCGACCGTCTACTGCCACGGCAACCCGACGCACGGCGGGGAGTGGGTGCCGTTCCTGGAGCGGGGCGGGCCTGCGATCGCGATCGACATGCCCGGCTGGGGGCGCTCCGACCGCCCTGACCCGGCCAGCTTCGACTACTCGATGTACGGCCTCTCGGCCTTCCTCGAGCGCTGCCTCGAAGAGCTGGGCGTGGAGCGGCGCAAGCTGGTCGTCCACGACTGGGGCGCCCTGGCGCTGATCGGCGCCCAGCGCCGGCCGGAGCTGGTCGAGCGCCTCGTCGTGGCCGACGCCGTGCCGCTGCTTCCCGGCTACCGCTGGCACTGGATCGCGCAGCTCTGGCGCCGCCGGCCGATCGGCGAGCTCCTCAACCGGACCACGACCAGGTCGGGCTTCGAGCTGCTGATGCGCCAGGCGAGCGGCGACCGCCGGCCGATGCCACGGAAGTTCACGGACATGATCTGGGAGCACTGGGACGGCGGGACCCAGCAGGCGGTGCTTGCGCTCTACCGCCACGCGGACCCGGATCGCCTTGCCCTTGCCGGCAAGGGCCTGGGGAAGCTGGGCTGTCCCTCTCTGGTCCTCTGGGGCGATCGCGACATCTACCTCCCGACGCGCTTTGCCGAGGCTTACGCTGCAGCGCTGCCCGATTCGGCGCTGGAGATCGTCCCCGGGGCTGGGCATTGGCCCTGGGTCGACGACGCTCGCCTCGTCGGTCGCATCCACGACTTCGTGTCCTAGTTGCCGCCGTTAACGCGCGGATTACAATCGTCTGTTCCGTGTCGCGCGCTCTCGGACACATAGGAAGCAGGCTGCCCAAGGGCTGGGGCGATTTCGGGCGCCAGATCGCGATCCTGGTGAGCGTCGACCTCGCGTACACCTTCGTGCGCGGGATCGTCGACTCCGAGCGCGCGCTGGCCTTCGCCCACGGCCAGCAGGTGATCGACCTCGAGAAGGCGACCGGGACCTTCTTCGAGCCTGGCCTGCAGGCGTTTTTCCTGCCAGCGCAGTGGGTGATCGACTTCGCCAACCAGATCTATCTCAACGCGCAGTTTTCGATCGCGATCGGCTTTCTGCTCTGGCTCTACCTGTTCCGCAACGAGTCCTATTACTTCGTGCGCAACATGTTCGTGGTCGCGATGGGGATCGCGCTGGTCGGGTACACGATCTACCCGACCGCGCCGCCGCGGATGTTCCCCGAGTACGGCTTCGTCGACACGCTCAACGCCTACTCCGACGTCGGCCACGACTCGTCCCTGGCGAAGATCTTCATCAACCCCTACGCGGCCGTGCCGAGCATGCACTGCGCCTTCGCGATGATGATCGGCGGCACCGGAGTGATGCTCTGCCGCCACCTCGCCTCGAAAGTGCTCTGGGCCCTCTGGCCGTTGCTGGTCAGCTGGGTGACGGTCGTCACCGCCAACCACTACTGGGTCGACGCGGCGCTCGGCTGGCTGGTCGCGCTGAGCGCGGCGCTGATCGCGCAGCGGCTGCTCGCCCGCGCTCGCCCGGAGGCCTGGTCCTTCCGCGTCAGAGCGCCGCGCGAGGCCCAAGCCCTCGAGACTTCCTAGCCCTCGGGCGCATCGTCTAGCCTGCGGTCGATGGATCCCTCCGCGCCCCCCAGGGCCCCCCGCGGTCGCCGCGACGGCCGCGCGGCCGCCCGCAACGGGCAGGAGCTCCGCGCCTACGCGCGCGATCGGCTGATCGAGTCGCGGCTGACCCCGAACGCGATCTCGATGGTCGGCCTGCTCGGCAACGTGATCGCCGCCGTGCTCGTGACGCAGCACCTCTTCTTCCTCGCCGGGGTCGCCTTCGTCCTCGGCTCGGTGATGGACACGCTCGACGGGCGGTACTCGCGGATGTCGGGCAAGGGAACGCTGTTCGGCGCCTTCCTCGACTCGACCCTCGACCGGATCGAGGAGGGGATCGTGCTGGCCGCGGTCGCCGGCTACTTCGCCGCCCGCGGCGAAGACTTCGCGGCGGCGATGTGCGTGGTCGCCGTGCTCGGCTCGCTGATGGTCTCCTACACGCGTGCCCGCGCCGAGGCGCTCGGGGTCGAGTGCAAGGTCGGGTTGGCGACGCGCCCCGTTCGGGTAGTCATACTCTCGATCGGACTGATCTTCGCCAAGGGCGCCGGCATCGGCGACTTCGAACTGCTGGCGCCGGCGGTGTATCTGATCGCAGCGTTGACCATCATCACGACGATCCAGCGTGTTTGGCATGTGCGAAACGAGCTTTCAAGCGATTCGACGGGCGCCCAGGCGGGCGCCGGCGAGTCCGATGAGCTGTAACCAGAGAAGCCGCCGGGTGTGTTCTGCCACTCAGCGCGATCCAGGAGGAATCCCGATTTCATGAGTGAGACCAACGGAGCAAACGGCAGCACGAACGGCGTCGCCAAGGCGGACGAGAAGGTCCGCGTCGCGATCGTCGGCGTCGGCAACTGCGCCAACTCCTTCATCCAGGGCGTCCAGTACTACAAGGACGCCGACCCGGCCGAGGAAGTGCCGGGCCTGATGCACGTCGACCTCGGCGGCTACCACGTCGGCGACGTCGAGTTCGTCGCCGCCTTCGACATCGACTCCGAGAAGGTCGGCAAGGACCTCTCCGAGGCGATCTGGTCGGGCCAGAACGACACGATCAAGTTCGCCGACGTGCCGAACCTCGGCGTCGAGGTCCACCGCGGCATGACCCACGACGGCCTCGGCAAGTACCTGAAAGAGAAGATCACCAAAGCGCCGGGCGAAACCGCCGACGTCGTCGGGATCCTCAAAGAGACGAAGGCCGACGTGCTGGTCTGTTACCTGCCGGTCGGCTCCGAGGACGCGACCAAGTGGTACGTCGAGCAGGCGCTCGCGGCCGGGGTCGGCTTCGTCAACTGCCTGCCCGTCTTCATCGCTCGCGAGGACTACTGGGACAAGCGCTTCCAGGAGGCCGGCCTGCCGATCATCGGCGACGACATCAAGTCCCAGGTCGGGGCGACGATCGTCCACCGCCAGCTCGCCCGGCTCTTCCATGACCGCGGCGTGCGGCTGGAGCGGACCAGCCAGCTCAACGTCGGCGGCAACATGGACTTCTACAACATGCTCGAGCGCGAGCGGCTGGACTCGAAGAAGATCTCGAAGACCAACGCCGTCACCTCGATCATGGGGCACGAGCTGCCCGACGAGAACGTCCACGTCGGCCCCTCCGACTACGTGCCCTGGCTGACCGATCGCAAGTGGGCTCATATCCGCCTCGAGGGCAAGGCCTTCGGCGACGTGCCGCTTACCGCCGAGCTGAAGCTCGAGGTCTGGGACTCGCCGAACTCGGCCGGCGTCGTGATCGACGCGGTGCGGCTGATCAAGCTGGCCCTGAACAACGGCATCGCCGGCCAGCTCGACGGGCCCTCCAGCTACCTGATGAAGTCGCCGCACTCGCAGCGGCCCGACGACGAAGCGCGGGAGCAGACCGAGGAGTTCATCGCCGCCAACGAACGCGGCAAGGCCCCGGTCACCGGCGAGGCGAAGGTCTCCGCCTAGCCGGCGCCGTGCCGGCCGACCGCCTCTCGATCGCCCACGTCGCGCCCTTCCGGCGCGGCGTGGAGAACCCGGTAACGGAGTTCGTCGACCGCGTCTGCTCCGAGCTGGAGCGACGCGGCCACGAGATGCTGCGGGTCGGGACCGGGCAGCCGGTGAAGCGGCTGCTCGGGGCGGCGCACCCGGACATCGTCCACGTCCACGAGCCGTTTGCGCCCAGCGTCTCCTCGGCGGCGCTTCGCCACTCCTACTCGCTCAACGTCGCCACCTTCCACGCGCCGCAGGAGCGAGTGCTCTCGACCCAGGTGGCGCGGCCGCTGGTCGAGATCTTCTTCGGCCGCATCGACGCTCGCACGGTGACCAGCGAGGCGACCGCGAAGCTGCTCGACGGCTACTTCCCGGCTTCGTACGAGCTGATCGAACCGGCCGGCGGGGAGCGCGACTGGGCGGCCGTCGCCGACGAGCTCGAAGCGGTCTACCGCCGGGTGCTGGCGCGGCGCCATCCCGAGGGCGGCGACGCGGAGCTGCGGGCGCGGATCGCCGAGCGGCCGCTGATCGAGGTCGACCTGCACATGCACACCGACCACTCCGGCGACTGCAACACCCCGGTCGACGTGCTCCTGCAGACGGCGCGCGACCGCGGCCTCGGGGCGATCGCGATCACCGACCACAACGAGGTCTCCGGCGCGCTCGAGGCGCGCAAGATCGCGGAGGAGATGGACGACATCGAGGTGATCGTCGCCGAGGAGGTGAAGACCGCCGAGCAGGGCGAGGTGATCGGCCTCTTCCTCGAGGAGAAGATCCCGAAGGGCCTGACGATGGCGGAAACGATCGCAGCGATCCGCGAGCAGGGCGGGCTCGTCTACGTGCCGCACCCGTTCGACCGCTTCCACTCGGTGCCCGACTACGAGCACCTGCTGGACATGGTCGAGGAGATCGACATCCTCGAGGTCTTCAACCCGCGGGTGGCGCTGACCGCGTTCAACGAAGAGGCCGAGCGCTTCGCCCGCAAGTACCGGATCGTCGCCGGGGCGGGGTCGGACAGCCACGTCGCCCAGGGGCTGGGCAGCGTGCGGACGCGGATCCACGACTTCGAAGGGCCGGCCGAGTTCCTCGAGGCGATGCGCGACGCCGACATCACCCGCAAGCACAAGAACCTGCTCTACGTGCAGGCGCTGAAGCTGCTGCAGACGACCGGACGGCCGAAGGCGCCGAAACGACGGGTCCCGGATGCGAAACCGGCGCGCGGCGGCAAGCCCCGCAAAAAACGCCGGTCCGGGAGCAAGAGCTGATGCAGGGGCGCGGCGGGAAAGGAGCCGTGCCCGCCTCGTCAAAGAAGTCGGCGATGCCGATCCGAGGGACTGACGACGAGATCCGCGAGAAGTACTTGGAGCGGGCGATCCGCGAGCTCAACCAGATGAGCCGCGAGATCCAGGACTGCCCGCACTGCCCTCGCGGCAACCTGATGCCGGTGCTCGGCTCCGGACATCCGCAGGCCGACATCTTCATGCTCAAGCAGGCGCCGATGGTCTCGGAGATCGAGGAGGGAGTCGCCTTCTACGGGCGCTCCGGCAACGCGCTGATGAAAAGCTTCAAGCGGCTCGGGATCGACCCGCTGGTCGTCTACGGCACGCTCTGCGTCAAGTGCCCGATCGCCGAGCCCGACCTGGCGGCGGGCGAGTGCGTCGCCCGCCTGGTCGAAGAGATGGCGATCGTGCAGCCGAAAATCCTCGTCGTCATGGGCGAGCCCGCCCTGCGCATCCTCAACAGCCTTCAGGTCCCCCTCTCCCGCCCGGTCGAGCAGCGCGAGGGCGAGATCCAGGCCTTCACCCCGACGATCGACGCGCTCTACGTGCCCGACATCGACGCCTCGCTCGACGAGGAGGGCGCCAAGCAGCGCTTCTGGCGCGCCTTCAAGGTGCTCGGCGTCTGGTACGACGACCTGCCGCCGTACTGACTCTCAGCTGTTGACCTGAGCCGGGGCGGGCTTTCCGTCGGGCTGGCGCCCGTTCGCCTCGCTGGCCTGGGCGGCGGTGCTCTTGGGGGAGAGGAAGCGGTCGATCAGGGCGAGCGAGACCGCCGAGATGACGAAGGTGACGTGGATGATCGTCTGCCAGAGCATCGTCTCCGAGGAGGTGTTGGCGGCGTTGATGAAGGTCTGCAGGAGGTGGATCGAGGAGATGCCGACGATCGCCATCGCCAGCTTCACCTTCAGCACGTTGGCGTTGACGTGAGAGAGCCACTCGGGCTGGTCGGGGTGGTTCTTGAGGTTGATCCGGGAGACGAAGGTCTCGTAGCCGCCGATGATCACCATGATCAGGAGGTTGGCGATCATCACCACGTCGACCAGCCCGAGGACCAGCAGCATCACCTCGTTCTCGGTCAGGTGCCCGGCGTCGGTGACAAGGTGCCAGAGCTCCTGCATGAAGCGCCAGACGTAGACGCCCTGGGCGGCGATCAGGCCGAGATAGAGCGGCGCCTGCAGCCAGCGGCTGATGAAGATCGTGCTGCCGACGGTGCGCGCCAGCGGGCGGTCTATATGGGCTTCGGCAGCGATGGGCGGCGCATCCTAGCGGTCGCCGGCTAAGCGCTTTCTAAAGGGACAGGCCGGCGGGCCCGGCGCTCCGAAGATTTTGCGATCGGCGCGTCCCGCGTAACGTCTTGTCTGCAAGACCCTGCCATCACCGGTTCGATCGGGTCGAATCGGAGGTTCACGATCTGCGCAGAGAGATGAATCGGGCTTCAACGCAGCTCTGACGGGCTGCCTAGGGCGCTGCGGCTGCGGCCACCGCGCCCATCGTCTCGACCTTGGCGCTGGCCAGGCCCCTGACGACGACGGCGTCGAGCGGCCCTTCGTAGGCAGCGAGCGCGGCGTCTGCCTGCTCGCGGTCCGCGGCGGCGACGCCGACCGTGCCCTCGGGCTCGGCGAGGCGGTCGAAGTGGTCGCGGTAGCCCTTGTGCAGGTCGCGGTAGAAGGACTCCTCCTTGGCGAGGCGCTCGGCCGCGTCGGGGCCGACGGCGGTGCGGACGTAGCCGAAGATCGGCGGCGCCTCGCGACCCGCGTCGCGGGCGCCGGCCTCGACGTGTCGGCGGGCGCCGGCGGCGAACCCCGGGGTCATCCAGTTGAAGAAGACGCCGTCGAACTCGGCTCCGCCCAGCGTGCACATCTTCGGGCCCATCGCGGCCAGGACGAGGCGGACGCCGGGCAGCGCCTCGCGCAGCGCCGGCAGCGCCTCCCGCATCGCGGTCAGCGGCTTCTTCGAGAAGCCGGCGCCGACCCCGAGCCAGAGGCGCGAACGGTCAAGGCCGAGGCGCTCGATGTCGGCGGCGATCTGCTCGGGCGGCTGGCGATCGAGGGCGATCACGGCGACGCCGAGGTCGATCCCCGGCGCCGCGGCGGCGAACTCGGCCAGGGTCTCGAGCCCCTTCGCGCCGGGATGGTCGTTCGACCAGGCCGAGTCGTAGCCGAGCTCGGCGCAGCGGGCGGCGAGGGGCTGAGCCACCTCGGGATCGAGCCCGGCGGCGACGCCGAAACCCCTGGTCAAGCGCCTCCTCCTCCGCTAGCGCCTCCGGGGGCGGCCTTCTCGAGCAGTGCCACGCACTCGATGTGCGGGGTCTGGGGGAACATGTCGACCGGCCTCACCCGCGTCAGCCTATAGCCGGCCTCGACAAGCTGGGCGACGTTGGGGGCGAGCGTCGTCGGGTTGCAGGAGACGTAGACGATCCGCGGCGCGTCGCACTCGATCACCCGCCGCACCACTTTCTGCGAGAGCCCGGCGCGGGGCGGGTCGAGGACGAGGACGTCGGGCCTCCCGGCCTGCTCGAGCAGCGGCCGCACCCCGGTCCGGGCGCTGCCGGCGACGAAGCGCGCGTTCTCAATCCCGTTCAGTTCGGCGTTGCGGGCCGCGTCCTCGATCGCCTGCGGGACGAGCTCCAGGCCCCAGATCTCGCCGGCGTCGCGGGCCATCGTCAGCCCGATCGTGCCGATCCCGCAGAAGAGGTCGAAGACCCGCTCGCGCCCGCTCAAGCCGGCGTACTCGGCGGCGACCGCGTAGAGGCGCTCGGCCATCTCGGTGTTGGTCTGGAAGAAGGCCCCGGCGGAGATCTCCCACCGCAAGCCGCACAGCTCCTCGCGCAGGTGTTCCTCGCGGAGCACGCCTGTCGGCCCCTCGCTGTCGCCGGAGTCGTCGGCGACGATCGTGTGCAGGTCGACGGGCGGACGGGGGAAGCGCACCTGCGCGGTGACGAGGCGGGTCTGGATCTGGCCGGTGCGCCGGCCCTCGCGCACGACCAGGTTGCGCAGCACGCCGCGGCGCTCGCGGCGGTCGAAGGCGGGGACCGCCTCCAGCCGCGCCCACTCGCGCACCTCGTTGCGGGCGGCGTTGCCAGCCTCCGAGGCGAGGTGGCAGTCCTCGACGTCGACGACCAGGTCCCAGCGCCCGCGCGCGTGGAAGCCGAGGATCGGCTCGCCGTCCGCGCTCTCGCCGAAGGAGTATTCGAGCTTGTTGCGGTAGCGCCACTGTTCGACCGCCGGGACGATCTGCTCCAGCTCGAAGCCCTCGAGCTCGCCGATCCGCCGCAGCGCCTCGTCCACCTGGTCGCTCTTGTGGGCGAGCTGGCTCTCGTAGGAGAGCCCTTGCCAGGGCGCGCCGGGACAGGGCTCGCCACCGTGGACGCAGCGGTCGGGGAGGCGGTCGGCCCCGGCGCGCAGCAGCTCGACCGTGCGCGCCTCGGCGAAGCGCTTCTTCGCCTTGGTCACCTCCACGCGGACGCGGTCGCCCGGCAAGGCGCCCGCGACGAAGAGGACGAAGCCGTCGAGGCGGGCGACGCCGCGCCCGCCGAAGGCGAGCGAGTCGACCTCGACCTCGAGCAGCTCACCGCGACGGGGACCGCGGGCCGCCGACTTCTCGCCGGTGGCCTGCGCCATGCTCAGCTCAGTTTCTTCCGCGCTCGTCGCGCTGCCTGGGTCGCCTGTTTGCGCACCGGTTCGGTGCGGCCGCCGACCTCTTTACGCGCCTGTTTGACCAGTTTTTCCAGCTCGCGCAGCATCGAGTCGGTCTGTTTGCGGCCCCGTTTGACCAGGTCGGTGAGCATCTTCTCGGCGTCGCCGCGGGTCATCCGGCCGCGTTTGACGGCGTCGTCGACGACCTCGGTGAGGCGGTCGCGGCTCAGCGTGACGCTCTGCTCGAGGCTCTCGCGGAACTGGGCGACGCTCTTGTCGAGGCCGGTCGTAGCTTTGCTGCCGCTCGCTTTTTTCGTCCCTTTTTTGGCGCTGGATTTTTTGGCGGCGGCTTTTTTCGGTTTGGCCGTTTTTCTCGGCGGAGTCCGTTTGGCGGCTTTTTTCGGAGCTTTTTTGCTCGCTTTTGCTTTGGAGGCTTTTTTGGCTTTCGATTTGCCGGATGCTTTTTTGTCTGCCATGCGGGGGTTGCCTCCTGGATCGCGGGGTCGCCTGGGACGTGCAGCTGGACTATCTCAGTTCCACGGGCTCCGCCGCGGCAAACCTCGCTTCGACCGGGGCGTGGTCGGACAGTCGCAGCGCTCGCCCTTCGAGCGGCAGCTCGCGTCGCTCGGGTGGCCAGGCGGTGGGCTCCTGGCGCGCCTCGAGCCCGCGGACGAGCAGGTGGTCGATCGCTTTCGGTGCCGTCGGCCCGTTCAGGCCGAACTCCTCGCGGAGCCGCTCGAAGACCTCGGGGTCCTGGGCCGGGCGCAGGTTGAGGTCGCCGCCGAACAGCAGCGGGGCGCCGGCGGCGAACTCGGTCGCGGCGCGGGCGGCGAGCAGCACCTCGGCCGCTGCCAGCTTCGGTGCGTCGTTGGTCGCGTGCAGGTTGGCGACGCAGACGCCCGAGGCGGTGCGGGTCAGCGCCATCGCGCGCCGCTCCGGCTCCCCCTCGTGGATCGTCAGCTCGCGCCGCTCGGCGATCCCGCCCAGCCGGCCGGGGACGCGGACGAGGGTCAGGTTCGAGCCGCCCTCGCCGGAGGCCATCAGGTCGGGGTTCTGGCGGGCGAGCAGGGCCCGCAGCGGCGCCAGGGAGTTGCGCGAGGTGAGGACGCGGTGAGCGTCCGCCGAGCTCGCCTGCGCCAGCGGCCCGGCAAAGCGCGGCGGGCACTCCTGCAGCAGCGCGACGTCCCAGGTGGCGCCGGCGAGAAGCGTCGCGAACTCGGAGCTGAGATCGCGGTTGACCTGGACGTGGGTCGCGTTGCGCTCGTCGAGGCGCAGCAGTCGCGAGCGCCAGGTGCGCAGCTCCGGGTCGGGCGGGAAGTCCCGCCCGTGGAAGAGGTTCCAGGCCAGGGCCGTGAATTCCACGGGCGTAGTATCCGCCGCTTGGAAAAGCGGGACTTCCTCACCGGCGAAGAGCTCGGCGCGTTCGAGCTCGGCAAGCTGCTCGACCGGGCGCTGGAGCTGAAAGCCGGCCGCGCCGAGCACCTGGGCTCCGACGCGCTGGCCGGGCGCAGCATCGCGCTCGTCTTCGAGAAGCCCTCTACGCGGACGCGGATCTCCTTCGAGGTCGGGGTCGCCGAGCTGGGCGCGACCCCGATCGTCCTGCGCGGCGACGAAATGCAGATCTCCCGCGGCGAGTCGGTCGGCGACACGGCCCGGGTGCTCTCGCGCTACGTCGACGCGATCGTGATCCGCTCCGGTTCGCACGAGGCGGTCGCGGAGCTGGCCGCCGGGGCCGAGGTGCCTGTGGTCAACGGGTTGACGCCGCTGCACCATCCCTGCCAGGCGCTGGCCGACCTGATGACTCTGCGCGAGCGCTTCGGCGAGATCGAGGGACGGCGGCTTGCCTACGTCGGCGACGGCAACAACGTCGCCCGCTCGCTGGCGATCGTCGCCGAGCGTGCCGGCGTCGAGGTGGTGGTCGCGGCGCCGCCCGGCTACCAGCTCGAGGACGGCCACGGAGCCCAGCTGACCGACGACCCCCGCGCCGCCGCCTCCGGAGCCGACGCCCTCTACACGGACGTCTGGGTCAGCATGGGCGACGAGGCCGAGGCGGAGCGCCGCCGCGCCGACCTCGCCCCGTTCCGGCTCGACAGCGATCTGCTCGCCGCGGCGAAGGACGGCGCGATCGTCCTGCACTGCCTGCCCGCCCACCCGGGCGAAGAGATCGACGCCGACGTCCTCTACTCCGAAGCCTCCGCGGTCTGGGACCAGGCCGAGAACCGCCTGCACGCGCAGAAGGCGCTGCTGGAGGCGCTGCTCGCCGGCTAGCCGGCGCCCTCCGCATGTATCCGGAGATCGAGATCGGGCCGGTGACGCTGCAGACCTTCGGTCTGATGTTCGCGCTCGCCTTCATCGCCGCCGGGGCGCTGATCTGGCGGCGCCTCGGGGAGATCGGCAAGCCGGTCGACTTGGCGTACGAGATGGGCTTCTCGGCGCTGATCGGCGGCGTCGTCGGCTCCCGCGTCTATTACCTGCTGCAGAACTGGAGCGACGTCAGCGACGACCTGCTCGGAAATCTCTTCTCCGGCTCGGGACTGGTCTGGTACGGCGGCGCGATCGGCGGCGCCCTCGCGGTCTTCGTCTGGGCCCGGTACCGGGGCTTCCTCGGCCTCGCCCTGCTCGACTTGGCGGCGCCGGCGCTGGCCCTGGGCTACGCGATCGGCCGCGTCGGCTGCCAGCTCTCCGGCGACGGCGACTACGGCAGGGCCTGGGACGGTCCCTGGGCGATGTCCTACCCCGACGGGACCGTGCCGACCGACGAAAACGTCCACCCGACCCCGGTCTACGAGGCGCTGGCGATGGGCTTCGGCGCCTGGCTGCTCTGGCACCTGCGCGACCGCTTCCGGGCGGGGATCCTCTTCGCGCTCTATCTCGTCTACGCGGGCGCCGAGCGCTTCCTCGTCGAGTTCGTCCGTCGCAACGCGGACACGGCGCTGGGCCTGACTACGGCGCAGCTCGAGAGCCTCGCAATGGTTCTGGCGGGAGCGGTCTGGATCGCCGTCGTGAAGCGGCGTCACGGTAGCCTGGCTCGCCCTGCGCCGGGCGCCGCGGTCGCCGCCGAGGCTCGCGCGTAGCTGCGGAACGATGTTAGGCTCTTGCGCAATAAATTTGGAGCGGTTGATCTAGGGAGGTCGCGGGGTAATGGGCACGGTCGATATTCAGAGTCAGGAGGAGCCCTCGGCGCGCACGGTCAGCGCCGTGCTCGACGCCGCTGCCGAGCGGATCGCCGGGGCGGGGGTCGAGGATGCCCGCCGCGACGCCGAAATCCTCGTTGCCGACGCGATCGGCGTGAAGCCCGAGGAGCTTTCGGTCGACAGCGCCGGCGAGGTGCCGGCCGAGGTCGCGCAAAAGATCGAGGAGCGGGTCGCGCGCCGGGTCGAGCGCGAGCCGATGGCCTACATCCTCGGACGCGCTCCCTTCCGCACGCTTGAGATCTACGTCGACGAGCGCGTGCTCTGGCCGCGCCGCGAGACCGAGCTCCTGGTCGAGGTCGGCAGCAAGCTGCCCGAGGGGGCGCGCGTGCACGAGGTCGGCACCGGCTCCGGCGCGATCGCCCTCGCCCTGCTCGCCGAGCGCCCCGACCTGCGGGTGACCGCCTCGGACCTCTCGCCGGACGCGGTCGAAGCGGCGCGCGAGAACGCCGAGCGGCTGGGGATCGACCTCGAGGTCAGCGTCGCCAGGGGCCTCCCCGAGGCGGTCGAAGCCGAAGAGGTCGACCTGGTGATCGCCAACATGCCCTACGTCACCGACGAGACGATCAACGACCGCTCGCCGGAGATCCAGAAGGAGCCGCGGGTCGCGGTCACCGGCGACTGCGGCGAGGACGGGCTCGGCGTGATCCGCAGCGTGATCGCCGACACGCCCTCCGGCTGGAAACTGGCGATGGAGCACGACACCCACCACGGTCCGGCGATGCGCGATCTCCTGCGCGACGCGACTACCCTTCAGGACTATGAAGGTGACGAGCGGGTGACTGTCGGCTTCGCACCGTGAAGCTGATTGCAAGCGATGAGTGAGGCCCCGCCGCGGGTCGAGGAGGACATGCCCGAGGCGGGCGATCGCTCCGGAGCCGCCAGCGAGGCCCAGCGCCGGGCCAAGGTCGAGCGCCTGCGCGAGGCCGGGACCGACCCCTACCCGCACTCCTTCGAAGGCCGCGCCCACGCCGAGGACGTCCATGACGCCCACGACCCGGCCGAGCTGGGGGAGGGCGAGCACGAGCAGTTCACCTACCGGGTGATGGGCCGGGTCACCGGCAAGCGCGGTCACGGCAAGACCGCCTTCTTCGACATTCGCGACATCACCGGCGCGATCCAGGGCTACGCCCGCCGCGACACGCTCGGCGACGAGGTCTTCGAGCGCGTCGAGGAGCTCGACATCGGCGACCTGGTCGGGATCGAGGGCCCGGTCTACGTCACCAAGCGCGGCCAGCTGGCGATCTCCGTGCGCGAGTTCACGCTGCTCGCCAAGGCGCTGCTCGACCCGCCCGACCTCTTCCACGGGATCTCCGACCCCGAGCTGCGCTACCGCCAGCGCGAACTCGACCTGATGGCGAACGAGGAGTCGCGCGAGGTCTTCAAGAAGCGGGCGAAGCTGACCTTCGAGATCCGCCGGCACATGAACGAGCGCGGCTGGGTCGAGCTGGAAACGCCGGTCCTGCAGCGGCTGACCGGCGGCGCCGCGGCGCGGCCGTTCGTCACCCACCACAACGCGCTCGACCGCGACCTCTTCCTGCGCACGGCGACCGAGCTCTACCTGAAGCGGGCGATCGTCGGCGGCTTCGAGGACGTCTACGAGTTCGGCAAGTTCTTCCGCAACGAGGGGATGTCGCCCCAGCACAACCCCGAGTTCACGATGCTGGAGATGTTCGTCGGCGGAGCCGACTACGAAGGCGTGATGCGCTTCGTCGAGACTCTCGTCTCGAGCGTGGTCGAGGAGGTGATGGGGACGACCGTGGTCGAGCGCGACGGGGTCGAGATCGACTTCGCGGCGCCCTGGCCGCGGGTGCGGCTGCGCGACGAGCTGCTGCGCGAGACCGGGCTCGACATCTACGAGGCGAGCCGCGACGAACTGGCCGAGGCAGCGGGCGACGACGTCGACGAGAGCGACGACTGGGCGGGCGTGGTGGACACCCTGCAGGGCAAGCTGGTCGAGCCGAAGCTGATCCAGCCCACCTACATCGTCGACTTGCCGATCGACATCTGGCCGCTGGTCAAGGTGCACGAGGAGAGCCCGCGGATCTGCGAGGCCTTCGACGGGATCGTGGCGGGGATGGAGATCGTCGGCGGCGGGACCGACCTCAACGACCCGGTCGAGCAGCGGGTGCGCTTCGTCAAACAGCGCGAACGCCAGGAAGCCGGGGCGGAGGCCGACCCCCATCCCCACGACGAAGAGTTCGTGCGCGCGCTCGAATACGGGATGCCGCCGGCGAGCGGGTGCGGCCTTGGGATCGACCGCCTGCTGATGATCATGACCGGGGCGCAGACCCTGCGCGACGTGATCATCTACCCCGCGATGCGCGAGCTGAGCGAGTAGGGCGCTGCACTCAGTTAGGGGCCGCTGCGCTCGGGCAAGCGCGAGGAGCTGGAGCGGATCTCCGGCCAGCGCAAGTACCCGACGATCGAGTTCGAGGACGGGCGTACCTATCGCGACGAGTCGAAGGCGATGGCGGAGCGGATCCGCGCGGGGGAACTCTTTTCGTAGGCGCCGCGGCCCGGGCGGGCCGTCAGGCGGTCGAGCGCAGCAGGCCGCCGTCGATCGGGATCACGGTGCCGGTGATGTAGGCGGCGCGCTCGGAGGCGAGGAAGGCGACGAGGTCGCCGTACTCCTCGACCCTGCCGAGCCGGCCCGCCGGAACTTCCTCTCGCGCCGCGGCTTCGACGTTCTCGATCGAGCCACCCAGCTCGGCCAGGCGATCGGTGGCGAAACGGCCGGTGGCGACGGTGTTGACGGTGATCCCCTCGGCCGCAACCTCCCGCGCCAGGGTCTTGAGGAAGCCGACCGTGGCCATCCGGTGGGCGTTGGAGAGGTTGAGCGCGGGATTGGTCTCGACCGTGGTGGTGGAGCCGACGTTGACGATCCGGCCCCAGCCGCGCTCGCGCATGCCGGGGACGACGGCGCCGGCGAGGATGCGGGGGGCGAGGACGAGGGAGCGGTAGGCCCGCTCCCACTCACCGGGGCCGTGGTCGAGCGCGCCGCCCGGCGGCGGGCCGCCGGTGTTGGCGACGAGGACGTCGATCGGGCCGAGCGCCTCGGCGACCTCGGCGGGGAGTGCGCCGAGGCGCTCGGTGTCGGAGGTGTCGGCGACGAACGGAGCCGCTCGCTCGCCGATCTCCGCAGCGGCCTCTTCGAGCCGCTCGAGCGAGCGGCTGGCGATCGCGACCCGCGCCCCTTCCCGGGCGAGCGCCGCGGCGATCCCGCGCCCGATGCCACGGCTGGCGCCCATGACCAGCGCGACCCGTCCTTCCAGTCCCAAGTCCACGCCGAGAAACTATCGCCCGCCCGCGGAGCGCCCCGCCAGGCGGCAGCGCTCAAACGAGCCTGCGCGGCTACGATTGCCGATAGGCGCCCGTAGCTCAGTGGTCAACGGGTCCTTTCGGGGGCCCAAAGAGCGTCGGTCTTTCAAGCCGAAGGTCGCGGGTTCGACTCCCGTCGGGCGCATTCGCTGCTGTTCCTTGCGGTGCCGTGTTTTCCGCATTGCAGAGCGGAAAGCCTCGGTCCCGACTCAAATCCGCGTTCCGCGTCTTTCCGGCCGACTCCGCCGCGTTCCGCCGCCTCGGAGTCTCATTTCGGTCTCATTTCGGAAGCTGGCTATTCGTGCTTCTCGGAGAGCTTTGCCAGTTGGCTGATCGAGACGCCGAGCGCGGCGGCAAGGTCGCGGGCGGTAGCCCAGGTCGGGTTCGCGTTGCCGGCCTCGATGTGCGAGAGCGTCTGGACCGAGATCCCGGCCTTCTCGGCGACGGTCTCCTGCGTCTCTCCAACCTTTTCGCGGAGATGCCGGATCGCGTTGCCGAGGCCCGCCTGTGGTCGCGCTGAGTGGCGCACAGCAGAGACCTTCTCAGACCACGGCCCAGGCAAACGCGACCTAGAACAAGTGCTAAGTCCTTGCTACAGTTTGCGGCCACATAAGTGGGGCCGCGCGAGTGGAGTCGCCGGCCCCGTGGCGACGGGTCAAGGATTACTCGCCCCGTCGCAGCGGGAACGGTAGCTGGCTGCCGGCCTCAACAAGCGGCCCCCGGCGGCGCGCTAACGCCACCGAGGGCCTGACCACAAGGAGGCACAGCTCCTCATGGCTGAAGAGAACTCTATGTCCACGCACGCGGAAGACCTCCGCGACCAGGGCGCCGTCCTAACCGAGGTACTCGCGCTTCACCCGGCCCAAATGCGCCTGTCCGAACTCGTGCGGGAGATCGCTGCCGGCACGGCCGACTTCGAGAAGAAGGACGCAATCGAGCGAGCGGTCCGCGACCTCATAGGGGTCGGCCTGCTCTTCCGCAACGACGACCTCGTGCTGCCGACGCGGGCCGCGCTCCGCTTCGACGAGCTTCTTGGGGAGGGGATGTAGCGATGGGGCGTCGATCGACGCTGGAACGTGAGCACTTGGCCGAGTGCTTCGGCGCGAACCTCGCAAAGGCTCGCAGAGCGGCCGACGTGAGCCAGGACGAGCTTGCCTGTCGCTCGTCGACCCACCGGACTGCGATCAGCCAGATCGAGCGCGGGTTGAGCCTTCCGGGGCTCGACTCCGCCCTCAAGTTCGCGGCTGTCCTCGAAACCACCCTGGACGAGTTGCTCGATGGCATCGCGTGGAAAGCGCCGGAGGCGGCTGTCGGCAATTTCGAATTCGCAGATCAAGTCGCCCATGACCCACAAAGGGCATCCAGCACTCCCTAGAGGTCACCAAGCACCACAAAAACGAGAGATCAAGATGCACCTCCAGCGAGCACCTGAGGCAGGCCTTCAAGCCCACGCCCCAGGACCAACCTCCGCACCCCGACACATTACGAACCCTCCGGTTTCGTGCCTGAGCCGCAGCGTCCCAACCGCCCCTCCGGGCGGCCTATTTTGGCACGGCTTCGCCGTGCGGAGGCCGCCTGTAAGGAGGGGCGGTTGGGGCCTGACCTTCAGTCGGCTTCGGGCGACTCCGGTGCAAACGGCTTGCGCCTTGGACATAGGTGGCATGGAGAGGAAGCCACCGAGCCGAGCTTCTACACCGAGCGGACCCTCGCTGAGTTCCTGGCGGTCTCCGATCGCACCGTCCGCAACTGGATCCGCCGAGGCGAGCTTCCCAGTTACAAACTGGGCGCCTCCAGACGGATAGACCCTGCCGACGTCGAGGATTTCCTCGCCCGCCACCGAGACGAGGCAGCATGAGGCGCGAGTCGCCGATCAAGCGCCGCAACCCCTCCGGCAAGATCGTGTGGGTCGCCCGCTACACCGGCCACGACGGCAAGCACGACATCGCCAAGCCGACCTGGAACCGCGGCAAGGGTACGTTCACCCGGAAGGCTGACGCCCAGCGGGCGATAGACGAGGCATACGGCCTCTCAGATCGACCCGACACCCTCGGCGACTACTTCGCCACCTGGACCGAGCGCCATCCCCGCGCGGAACGGACCAATGCGACCTACAACCATCGGATCTCCCGCGTCGCCGATGTGGAGGTTGAGGGCATCGCCTTGAAGGACTGGCCGCTCCGCGAGCTACGACGCCGCCACGCCCTCGCCCTGGTCGACCACATGCTGACGAACGAAGGTCGAGCAACTACGGGAGCCGTAGGCATCCTCCGTTCGCTCTCGGCGATGGCCGAGGACGCGATCACCGACGAAGTCTGCGACCTCAACCCCTTCAAGGGCGTTCGCGTCCGAGCCAACGATCCGAGAGCGAAGAAGAAGCCGAGACCAATCCGCGTCTTCAGCTTCGAGGAGATGCACCGCTTCGCGAAAGCGGCTGGCCGCTACGAGGCGATGGTCCGCGTCTTCACCGACACCGGTTTGCGGCTAGGCGAGGTTCTCCCGCTACGACGCGAAGATTTCGACGGCGAGACCCTCCAAGTCCGCCGCACCGCCCACGAGGGCAGGATCCTCGAGGGCACCAAGACCGATCACGACGAGCCCGACGCCGGCCGCATCGTCCCCGTCCCCGCGACCCTCGCCTGGATGCTCGAAGCCCAGATCAACCTCAACGGCCCCGACTGCGAGCTCCTCTTCACAACCCCACGAGGCCACCTCTGGCGCGAGCGCACCTTCTACCGCGACCTCTGGAAGCCAACCCAGGAAGCCTCCGGCCTAGACATCCGCCCCCACGAGTGCCGGCATTCCTACGTCACGCACCTGCGCGTCGCTGGCGTCAACGACGCCGATCTGGCTGAGATCGCAGGCCATCGTGTCGAGACCATGCTGGCGCGGTACACGCACGCGGTCGGCGCCAGCTTCGGCTCAGTCCGAGCCACGATTGGCTGACTGCGAGCGTCGATATTGCTGACCCAGTAAGTAGGACGTGCCTCGATCGAGCATGTGGCTGACGAGTTCTTCTGCTCGGTCGATGAGATCCATGACGTCTTGAAATGACTGCTGACGCCCAAGACCCACCGCGCCTTCTTCGCCATGTGCGGCCCTGGTTCGGTTCTCGGCAAGGTCGGTGAGGAAGCCATATAGGCGGCTCGATGGCACGACCTCGGGATCAAGTCCAAAGACTTGCCAAATCGCTTCAAGATGCCCCCTGTGAATCGTGGAGCCATCAATTGGCCAGTGCTCTTCTACGGCAGACAGATGGACAGAGTCGGAAGACTCGACGCTCTCAAGGATTTTAATCTGGTTGGACCATTTCTTGATGTCCCGCGGATGCCGCAGGGAATGAAGTGCCTCAAAGCCCCGAGCATTGTCGAGCGTCAGGAGGCTTTGGCGAACCTCGTTTCGAGGAATGCCCGAAGCGTTGATTTCGTCAACCAGCCCACGAACAAAACGCTTAACGAACTCCTCAAGTGCAGCCGCCGCCCAGACGTAAGCACTGGCGCGGGTTACATAGTCGAAGTCTCGCGCCGCGACATTACGCGACATCGCATGAACATTTACGACCATCACCGCCTTGCGTACCTCTTCGAGCCGAGATACACATTCGAATGCCGCAGTGTCAAGAACTGCGATGGTGGTGCGTGGGGGCGGCATTCACCGCCTCCTCTAAGCAGTACCGCTTAGAAGTTCCGTTGCTCGTTTAACCCGGGCACGGAGCATAGCTGCCGTGTTGGTGCCCCGGGTGCTGGATCTCACTAGCTCGGGATCGTCCGTCCATTTTTTTCCAGGATCCTTTGGGGTCTTGCCTGCAGCCAAAAGCTCACCGGCCGCGACGATTACTGCCTCAAACTGGTTCAAAGGAGTGTTGGTTACTTTGCTACGAAGAAAAGGTTTGCCTCCCATAATCTCGCTCAGTGCAGAAGTTGCGTTTAAGAAGAGCTCTCGGCTTGCGTCGATATCAATGTCTTCTTTGGCCTTGGCCATGTAGTCATTCAAGAACTTCGTTACTGCGCCTTTAAACCTCGCCCGATCATTCATGTAGGCGAAGAACTTAAGAACCTGCTCCTCTCGGGTGCCGTCGTGTTGTGCGCCTCGCTGCAGCTTAAGCAAGGACTGAAGATTCTTATCTTCAGCAAGTTCTCGAAGCAGGTCGTTGAACGGACCTTGGAAGATCGAAGCCCGCACCTCCTGCGGACTCAGAATGACCCCCCCACGGTTGAGTCGCTCGAAAAGATCGAAGCGCGCCTGATAGTCGCTCTTGTCGGACAGCGCCGTAACGCGCAAGGGGCGGCGCGTAAATGCCAGGCGAATGGGTCCGGGAAGATCCTGAAATGAGCAGTTATTGAACTGACTGAGCTCTTCCAGTCCTTCAAGAATCAAAGGCTCTTTCTTGCCCGTTTGGGCGAGAATCTCTTCGGGTTCGGCTATGAAATGCATGATGGTTGATAGCCGCTGGAGGCCATCGACAACCTCCCACGTCGCATCAGCATTGGTAGCAACATAGATCGATGGGACCGGTAGGCCGAGAAAAAGCGACTCAATCAACCGACTCTCATCCTCGGTCTTCCAACGAAAATGTCGCTGGTACACAGGAGCTATAAGCAACTCGTCATCGGCTGCCATGCGGACTAGCTCACTGATCGTGATGTCGTAGTGGTCGACATCCACTCGCTGCCTATTTTTGTCAAGCTGCGACTGGAGCTTGGTCGGCTCCGCTTTCGAGGTGGTTGGCATGGCCGAAGCCTAACGTTGCGGCGCGTCGGAGGCGAAGACGACGGGTACCTCGCCTTGATTCATGCTTCGCATTGGCGACTTCGTGGCTGGATGCCGGAATAACGACCTTCCATGAGAAAGCCCGAGAGCAAGCGAAACCGGCGGATAGCTTCCCTTTGCTCCGAAGTCCAGCTATGGGCGTTCTTCGGCGCATGGCAATCGTCGGCAAGTGCGTCGGCCAGGCGCTGAATGGCTCCTATCCCTTTCGAGGCCAGGAACTGCGTGAATAGCCACGGCTCTACCGATGGCGAAACGCCCTTGAGATCGCGGTTTCGCAAGCCCCACTCCTCCGCGCTTTCTCCGCGCTGAGCGCACAACGCGTCCAGCAGTGTGAGCTGACCCTCGCTGAGGGTGATTTGGGAGAGATTCGCCGAGCCCAGAACATGCAGCGTGTAGCCAGGAAGGCCCTGGCGGTGGAGGATCGGATTACGAAGCGACCAGAGGAAGCGCAGCAGCGGCATCTGCTCCGAGGCAGCGTTGGCGAGCACAGTGGCACCGGCGTTGCGCAGGGCACGGCGGAACGCGGAGAAGCGGAGGCTGATGCGTGAATCGGAGTCCACCTCGAAAGGGAATTCGATCTGAGCAAGGACCGCCACCGTGTCGACCGCGCCGGCGATCGCGGCGACCAAGCTGCGCAGGTCGTAGCGGATCTCATCAAGTGCTTCTGCGTCCTGTTCGCGGCCGTCGGCGAGAGCGATTCGGTCCCTCCCTCGGAGGATGTCGATGACGCGGTCATAGATCGCTTCGATCAGTCCCTGGCGCTCTGAGTAGAGGAAGCCCTGCTCGTTGTTGCGGCGCATTCCCGCGACCAGCCGCCCGCAGCCTTCGATGAAGTCCTGCGAGAGAAAGTCGTAGATCGACTGCTTGGAGCTGTAGATCGAGTGTCCCGGCTGCGGGGCTTTGTAATAGACGCGGCCGTGTGCCTTCATCGAGAGCCCGGCGAGGAAGAGGGTGGTTCTGACTGAGCGGATCCGGGTGCCGGTCTTACCGCGCCGAAACCAGCCCTTGTCCTTTTCGCACTCTTTCAGCAGTCGCTCGTCAGCGGTCACCAGGTAATGGCGACCGCTGCGAGCGTGGAAGTGGTTGAGGGAGGCGTAGTAGATGAACCACTCGCGCTCTTGATCTTCGTAACCGCAATGATCTGCCCACTCGGAGAACTGACTCCAGCAATGCACACCACCGATGAAGCAGCCCTTAGGTTCTCCCGCCTTGCGCACAACCCGGTTGTTATCCCGAAGGGCCCCGAGTTCGGTGGCGGGGATCCCCCCGACGATCGGTCGGCCCTCCCAGCCCCAGAGGCCATCGACCGCCTCGGTCCAGCAGAGCTGGCAGAGGAACTCGGCTTCGGCGAGCGCCTCCCCTTTTAGGTCCTCAAGGGAGCGCGCATCGAGGGTCAGGAGCAGCGGCGTGCGCTCCAGCGGCGGGTCAAACGGGTTCGTCTTGACGTAGTCCATTGGCTGTGTGCTCGGCGGTCATGTCCTCGAGGTTCCCGTTTCACCTTAGCCTCGCCGCACGGACGCTTCTCCGGGCAGGCACTATGAGGTGGAGGCGGTCCTCGAGCGTCCGGCCGATACGCCTAACGCGGTCGCATTCCGGTCACATCGCCGCTGCAATTTCGCTGCTCACGCGGAGGGCCTCCTCCTTCAAGCCGGGTTGCCCTCGGCCTCGACCTTTGCGGGTAACGCCGCATATCCCTCTAGGATCTTCGCCGTATGGACAGCGAACAGGCAAAAGACTTCTGCCGTCAGCTCGACTCAATCGACGACCTAATCGACGAGATCAATAGCGATGGGTCGACTGTCATCGAAAAGCCGGCCGACATGGCGGCCGTGTTGGAGCGCCTGGCCTCTAAATTCGGTGAAGTCCGAGATGCGGCGCCGACGCCCGAGTTGCTTGATGCATTCGAGGCGGCTTGCGAGATGCTCGATGGGACTGCCGTCAGGCTGCGTGAATTCCCTCCTGAGGCGAGGGTTGAGGAGGCTGCGGAGTACTCCGGGCAGGCGCTTGCGAAGGTCCAAGAAGTTGCTCCCGCCGTTCTCGCGTTTCGCCGCGAGCACTGCGAAGGGGACGCCGCCGCCTGAGGCGCCCCCCTTCGCGTACTGAGGATGGACCGCCCGCAGGAGATCGATGACCTGCTGCTTGAGGCCCGCGAGGGCCCTGATCGCTCCGTCGAGCGAGTCTCCAGACAGCTCTGGATGAAGGCATCGTGGTCTGACGTGGCAACTCCTCTTACGCACGAGCTCTCATGGTTAGGTTCAGCCAATACTTTGCCCGAGATGCCTATCTGCACGACCTGGTTCGTCAGTGCGGCTTCATCCATCAGTTGCGGCCCAGATAGTCGCTGCGGCGGCCACAAGGCCGACGACGCCAACGACGATAGTGAGCACTACGAGCCACCGGGTCAGCGACTCGATGCTTTGCTGGAGTTGGAGGAGCTCTTCCTCCCGCTCCGTTCCTTCGCGCCAACGGTCTCCCAAGAGATTGCCTAAGTCACTGGCGGACTTGGAAAATTCGTCGATAACCTTGTCCATCTCCCGACGGCGGAGCCAAAGACCGAGAAGAACCCACCAAAGTATTCCGGTTGGGACCTGTACATCGGCAAGCCTCTGCCAGCCGAACTTGGTTTGCACCGACTTCATTCCGAAAGGGTTTCAAAACGGCAACGCGCCCGCGATTAGCTGTTGCCTCCGCGAGCCGACGTGTTCCGTCGCCATGTACTCGATCAGCCCATCGCCGAATGGGTTTCAGGGTTCGAATAGCTCTTTCTCTGGCCCTGGGAGAGCTGCTTGCACGAGCGTCGAAGCGTCGACGCGCAGGCTCCGACGTGATCGACGAGATCCTCGCCTGAGCAATTCGGCTCTTGCGGCGCTGTGCACCGCTTGCCGAGCCTCTACTAGGCGGGTGCTCATTCCCCGATCCTTGCCCCCGGAGTTTTCGACGGATTCGTGCTGATTGCGCCAGCAGGCCATCGAGATCGCCCGGAATTCATCGATCAGGGCCTCCGGAAGTCCTGCGACCGCAAGGCGATCTTCTTGCCTTTGCAGGTGCGCCTTCAGCTCGACCCAGCTATCTCCCCACACTAGGCGCTCCATTCCTGCCAGCTCGAGCGCAGTTTCTCTTCCGAAGACGCGTCGTTCACGCCGACCAGACGTCCAGTTGCTTAGCCCCACCCCTGCTAGAGCGAATCCTCCTGATAGTCCACCGGTGATAAGAGCAATCGTCGCGTCTGCCAATTGATACATCCTTCGTTCTGGGCTGTTGCGCTTACTCATGTGAGGATCGCAGGTTCTTGACCCATGCTCGCGTCCCTGAGCGCCGGATACAAAGGACGACATCTGAAATGCTCCGTCCAGCCACGCTTCGGTTCGAGACGAGAGATCCGAGTCATGGAGCAAGTGAGCATCAGGATCGGCCACATCACCTTCGACCATGCCGACTACGACGCCGGCAACGACGTGCTGTACCTGCATGTCGGAGAGCCTCAAGAGGCGGCGAGGAGACCCCCGAGGGTCACGTCCTGCGCTACGCCCCGGGCAGCCAGCGCATCGTGGGGCTGATCGTTCTCGGCGCTCAGCGCATCCTCGACAGCGAGGGCGAACTGCGGGTGACGATTCCGGAGCCGGTTAAAGCCAGCGCTGACGACCTCGCGCCTGCGCTGGCCGCTATCTAGCTAGGTCCCATCCGGGTCACATCGCCGCGGCAATCTCGCTGGTCACGCAAACGCCCCTCCTCCTTTCAATCCGGGGAAGAAGGCACTAGAAATCCGCGACGTAGTCCCAAAATGGCAGGAGCGCTGCTGGTTCACCGATTAGGGTCTGTCTGATGCAGCTTCGAGAGGACGGATGAGGTGACGGATCAGAAGCCGAAGGGGGCGGGGGAGACCAAGCCTGCCTCGCTGATCGCAAGGGTGATCGCTCACCCGTTTCTCTCCGTGGCGGTGGCGATTGCGCTTGCCGTTATCGGATGGGTGTTCTTCACCCCAAGCGGGTCGGATGGCGGGGGAAGGGTCGCCGAACTGCCAATCACGGAGCCCCCAAACCCCGAGCCCTCAGAATCCACGACTGAGGAGCTTCAGCCGTCGCAAGCCCCTAATCCTCTGCTTAGCTCAGACGCCTCCTGCGCCGACTTTCAGAACACCGCAACGGCGGTGGAGGGAACCCGGCTACTGGTGGACAGTCCGGGCATGATCGGGAGCGGGAGCGGGAACCTCAAAGCGCGGATACTTCCCGATGGTGAGTTCGTGCAGCTCCTCGAGGTTTCCCTCGGCAGCGAAATGGAAGTCAAGACCCTGCTCCACAACAGCAACTACACCGCCGCCGACGGAGTCTCCGTTTCCGCTTCTATCACCGGTGATCGCGGGGTGTGCTGGCGGATGATGGTGACTGCAAAAGTCCCGTCTGCGCCCGACGAGGAACCCCGGTTAGGGCCAGCGCTCATCCTTCTTAGGCAGGGTGGGCCGGCAGCGCTCGAATATGTCCCAGGCTCTACCAAGCTCTTGGACGAACGGAGCCATGTCGTCACGGCAGACCTTCCCGACGGTGTGACGCAGCGAGGAGTGGCGCTTCCGTACGCCGTTCCAGGTGGAACTGCGTACTTCCTCAGTTTTCGTGTTCGGGTGATGGCGGAGCAAAGCGTGGAAGCCGAGTCTTCTTAGGCCGGCGCTGAGCGCGCCCAGGCTCCTAGTCACATCTCGGAAGGTCGAGCCGTCGGACGGAGCCGATCGAGGCGCCGAAGAATGGCGCCCGGCCGTAGTCTGGGTACGGTTCGGTGAACGCGGGGCGCGCATCAAGGGAGCAACGGGATGAGACCACTTCGATATTCGATCAACGTCACGCTCGACGGCTGCTGCCATCACGAAGCAGGGCTCCCGCCGGACGAGGAGTCGATGCGCTACTGGACTGCCGAGATGGAACGAGCCGATGCCCTGCTATTCGGCCGGGTGACCTACGAGATGATGGAGTCGGCGTGGCGGAAGCCGGCCACGGGCACATGGCCTGACTGGATGAATGAGTGGGAGGTCCCTTTCGCCGAGACCATCGACCGGGCGAAGAAGTACATCGTGTCGAGCACGCTGAGCGGGGTCGATTGGAATGCCGAGCTGGTGCGAGGCGACTTGGGGCAAGCGGTTCAGCGGCTCAAGCAGGAGCCAGGCGAGGGCCTGTGGGTGGGCGGCGTGACGCTCCCCCTGGCATTGGCAGATCTGGGACTGATCGACGAGTACGAGTTCGTTGTGCAGCCAATCCTTGCCGGACACGGGCCGACGTTGCTCGCCGGTCTCCGCGAGCGCATCCAGCTCGAGCTCGTGGATCGCCATGAGTTTCGGTCGGGGGCGGTCGCCCTGCGATACCGGTCCACGCGAGTTCCGTCCCTTCAATCTGAATGAGTTTGGCTTCGCCAGCGGGGCTGGAATCTGAGGGATCGATCAGAGCCGTTGGGGGATTAGCGCGAAGCCGTGTTTTTTTGCCGCATCGCGCAGCTCTTTGTCCCAGCAGGCAAACTCGAGCTGTTCGCCGGCGGCGAAGGAGAGGGCGCCGGCAAGGTGAACCGAGTCGTAAGCGCGTAGGGAATGAGTGCGGGCACTCTCGACGGCTTTGGCTAGAAGCGCCTCGTTGACGGCGTGGCTATCGATTCCCCGCCAAAGGCTGTTCAAGTCATCGAGTGCGCGGCGGAGCTGGGCAGGGGTGAGACGGTCGCCTTTGCGCATCCTGCTCAGGGCTGCGGTTGCCTCCACATACGCGATGGCAGTGCTTCGGATGCCGTCGGCGTCGTTGTAGGCGCCCTGAGCCTCCTCGGTGCCCGGCTCATCGACCAGTAGCTTGATTAAGGCGCTGGTATCGAAGTAGAGGCTCAGCGCCGACCCTCGGAGACGTAGTCCGCAGCACTCTTCCCGGATCCCCGAAGTTTCGCGGGCTTTGGCAGATACCGGGACCCCTCGCTCGGCCGCACCGTCCCGTCAGCGACCAACGACGCAAGGTGGGGCGGCGTCGCAGCAGAAACGATCTTCGCCACGGGCCGGCCATGCTTGGTCACAGTAATCGACTCTCCGTCCTGGACTCGATCGATGATCGAGCTGGCACGGTCCTTGAGTTCGCGGATGCCAACGGTTGCTCTCTCCATGGGTGGCCATATTCTAGCGTTCTGTGGCCACATGTGTCAAACCGTGACGATGGCGAGCGCCCATCCGGCCACCCAGCGAGGCCGGTGCGGCATGTGAGCTGATGGTCGGAGCCCACGGGACAACCGCTTGACCGAGTCGCCGATGCGTATTAATAGGCCAACCTGTAGGCAAGATAGCCTCTTGCACCCGTGTCGACCTACAGCGCTGAAATCCCGAAATACAACGAGCTACTTTGGCCGACGCTGCTTGCTGTACGAGCGCTTGGCCATACGGCAAAGCTCGAGGAGATAGACGAACGCGTCGTTGAGATGGAGGGCTTCACGGACGAGCAGATGTCCGTGCTGCATAAAGACGGGCCGCGCTCCGAGATCGAGTATCGCCTGGCGTGGGCTCGCACCTATCTCAAGGGAATGGAGGCGCTGGTCAACCCATCGCGAGGCACCTGGGAAACCACCGACCTCGGCAAGTCCTTAACCGGGGACGAAATCGAACCCCGCTGGAAGAGCTATCTGGCGCAGCTCGCTGAGGAGCGCAAGAGGAAGAAGAAGGCAGCGCAGGAGGCAGGTGCCGACCCGGAGCTTGCAACCGATGACGCGGCAGACGAAACGGATGACTGGAGGGAAGAGCTGCTCCAGGTGCTCCTGAAGATGGACCCGGGGGATTTCGAGCACCTGGCGAAACGGCTCCTTCGGGCGGCCGGCTTCATCAACGCCAGCGTTACGGGAGGCGCCGGAGATGGAGGGATCGATGGCGTAGGGGTGTACCGGTTGTCTCTGGTGAGCTTCCCCGTCTACTTCCAATGCAAGAGGTACAAAGGCACGGTCGGACCCGAGAAGGTCCGCGATTTCAGGGGTGCCATGCAGGGGCGCGGAGACAAGGGCCTCCTCATAACCACCGGAAGCTTCACCGCCGAAGCAAAGAAGGAGGCCACGCGTGATGGGGCCCCTCCCATCGATCTCATCGACGGCGAGCGCCTGTGCGAGCTACTTAAGGATCATCGCCTTGGGGTGGACACGACCACCCGCACTATCGAAGAGGTAAGGGTCCGCAAGGAGTTCTTCGAAAACCCGACGTAGCGTCCGGGTCGCATCTCGGCCCCATCGCCTCCGCGATCCCACGTGGTCGGCGGCGGACCAGACCGTCAGCCGATCTCTTCTGCCAGCTCGACGATGATCCCCTCGGGGCCGCGGACGTAGCAGAGCCGATAGCTGTCCTCGTAGCGCACCAGCTCGCCGACCAGCTCGGTGCCGCGGGCTTGCAGTCCGGCGACTAAGGCGTCGATGTCTTCGACGAGGAAGGAGAGGTGGCGGAGGCCCGGGGTGTTCGACGGCGCGTGGGGGTCGCCGCCCTGGGTCGGCGGCGAGTGGAACTTGACCAGCTCGATTTCCACCTCACCGTCCGGGGTTCGCAGCATCGCCAACTCGGCCTTGGTCCCCTGGAGCGCGATGATGCGGTCTACCAGCTCGCCCTCGACCCGGCCCGTGCCTCCCGGCTCTAGGCCCAGCTCGACGAAGAACTCGATTGCGGCCGGTAGGTCGTCGACCACGATCCCGACGTGTTCCATCTTTTTGATCGCCATCTGCTCGATGGTAGGGAGGCCAGCTATCTGACGTTGCGTTCCGCGCGCATCGCCCGATCCGCTCCCACGCAGTCAGCTTCCGACTGACGGCGTCAGCCTCTTTCGGTTTGCAGCCAGGACGGTGGCGTAGCCGGCGAATAGGAGAACGGCGCGGCGAGCGAGTCTGGACACGAAAGCACTGTCTCATCTCGGTGGATCGCTGTCGAGAGCTCGACCGCCGGTGGCCGCTCGGGATCAAGAGCGGCCCTGGACTGGCCGATACGCCTGTCAATGGCGCCTCTTCGAACGGCCTGCATGCTGATCGGGTTCGTGTGCTTCATCGTCCTCGCGGGGTGCGGATCCTCACCCGGCCTGCCCAGCTCGAACCTGGACGCCTACGCTCGAGATGTCGACGAGATCTGCGTTGAGAGCTTTCAGCGTGGACTCGAAGGCGAGGAAGAGGCCGAAGCGATCGGCGAAGAGATGGGTTGGAGCGGGTCAAGGTTCGAGGCCGAGATCCGTTACGCCTGGGCTGACTCGCTTGTGGGCCAGTACCAGGAGATCGATGCGCTCGGCCCTGCCCCCGAGCAGGCTGAGTTGATGGATCGTTGGGCACGAACCTCGCTGGAGCGGTCTCGGCTCTACAGGCGGATCGGTGACGCCTGGCTGGAAGCAAGCCCGCGCAGGACCGCCTTAGAAACCGACCTGCGCATCGCAAAGCTCATGGCGGACCATCTCGCGCAGCCGCTTCCATTCCAGATTTGCGGGAAGCCCACCACCGGCACCGAGAACCCCGAGGATGTCGTTCCGCCGGGGCAATTGGTCGGCTACGCGCCCCTGCGATACACGGCTGAGTTCCCGCTGGATTCGTTACGCGATGTGCGCACGATCCGGGGTGTGCATTGGCGCCATCAGATCGCCGGGCATCTTGTGCGTCGTGTCCCGGGGTCGGAGACTGTGCTGGTCGAGATCCGCCTCGAGCCCGAGTTCGCGCGCAGTGTGATCGGCTCAGATCTCCAGCTCTTCCGCAGCCGCCGAAATCCTTCCGTGACTTGGATCGGAATCGTCCCCAGCCAGCGCTGACCCCGACCGCATCGAGTACGTCTCAGAAGGGTTTGAGGCCGCATGAAGAGGTTTCTGGTGTTGCTCGTGGCTCTGGCCGCGTTGGCCTCGGCCCTCTCGAGCCCGGCTGGCGCAGCCACCGGAGAGCTCGGTGCGGCACTGAGCCAGTCGACCTTTGCGGGGGCCTTGGCGACTGGGCCTGACGGGAATGTCTGGTTCTCCGCCGAGCACTTCGGCGTCCTAAATCCGCGGGTGGTCGGGAAGGTCACTCCCGGCGGCGAGGTCGCCGAATACCCGGTCCCTGAGGGCGCCGCCTCGATCACGGCCGGCGCCGACGGCAACGTCTGGTTCACGGAGGCAGACGGCATCGGGCGGATCACGCCGGGCGGCGACGCCACCTCCTTCAAGCTGCCGACGGGCACGGGTACGCCGCGGGCGCTCACCGCCGGACAGGACGGAAACGTCTGGTTCGTCACCGGGAAACCCGCCGCGGTCGGGCGCATCCTGCCCAGCGGCTCGGTGACGATGTTCCCGCTTGCGGGCGAGAGCCAGCCGTCTGCGATCACCCCCGGTCCCAGCGGCGACCTCTGGTTCACGGAGCCCGAAGCCGGTCAAGTGAGCAGGATCACCCTTGCCGGCGCAGTGAGCGAGTTGCCGCTGCCGGAAAGCGCGCAGCCGAACTCGATCGTGCTCGGCCCCGACGGCAACCTTTGGTTCAGCGACGGCTCTCAGCCGCGCGTGGGACGGGTCACCCCAGCCGGCGAGGTCACCTTCTTCCCGGTGCCCACGCTCGATAACACCGACGAAGTGTCCGTCGGGCCGCACGGAACGATTTGGTTCACCGCCGACGACGAAATCGGCTCCATCAGCACGACCGGCAAGGTGAGCTGGCCGTCGTGCCTCTCCCGCTACTGCGTGTATCCGCCCGCCGCAATGACGACGGGGCCCGGCGGTCGCCTCTGGGTCGCCTCCGGCCTCGGCAGTTGCCCAAGCTATTGCGGTGGGGGCTCCGAGCAGGCCTACCTCCAAGGCAGCAGCAGCATCGCCCCCTTTTCCAAGCCGTCGATGACCATTGGAATTGGCCCCCGCCTGGCGCCCCTGCGGCATGGCCGGACCAGGATCGTCATCGGTTGCGGCAACCGCGGCGCCTGCAGGGGAACCCTGCGGCTGCGGGCGCTGGTAAAGCCGCCCGGAAACAAGTTCTTCGCACGGCGGCTCTCGAGGATCAGGTATTCGCTGGTGGCCGGTGAGATCGAGGAAGTCGCGCTGCGCTTCCGGCTATCGCAATGGAACAAGCTCCGCTATGCCAGGGACTTCCTGATAGTCGACGCCATCCAGGGCGGCTCTCGGGTGGCCAAGCGGGGCTTCTACTTCTCGCCGAGAAAAGGCGGGACCGCCAAGCAGTTCTAGACGCGCGGGCCCACGACTCGGCAGCTCCGTTGCTTGAGCGCAGGTGGAGGTGGCCTGCAACACCGCGAAGCACGAGCCAGGTCACGCAGCAGCGCGAGGCGTCGACGGCGGCTCAGTACCTCGAGCCGCCGTCGACGCTCGGCTGCGTCCCACCCGTCCGCCTAGGAGCGGCGGAAGGGGTCGATGTAGACGTCGTCAACCTGCCAATTGCCGATTGAGTCGAGCGGGGTGAAGCGGATCTCGATTGCGCTGGGGAGCAGGGTCCCGACGATCGTCGAGAGGGTGAGGACGGTGGAGACCGACTGGGTCGGGGCCCAGGCGGAGCCGGCGCGCACAGTGCCGGCCGTCTTCGTGCGGATCAGGCCGAGGAGCTTGTAGGAGGCCTCCACCCGCAGTTGCGAGGACGGACTGCCGGTGTTGCGGGCGACCAGCCGGAAGGAAGGCGTGTCGATCGACATGCAGACCAGGGGGCTGACGGCCGAGCTGCCGGCGGGGAGGGACAGGGACTTGGAGTCGCCGGCGTCGTTGAGGTAGTAGCTCTCGTTGCCCTCGACCACGGCGGCACCGCGGTTCAGCTGCCAGCCGTAGCCGCCGGCCTCGAAGCCGCCGTCGGGAGCGAGCACGTAGTTGCGCTGGTCTCCCCACTGGCTGAACACCTTCTCGGCGCCGGAGTACGAGCATGCTGCTTGGGCGGAGCCGGCGAAGACGGCCAGGGCCAGCAGTGCGGTGGCCAGCAGAGCGGCGCACTTGCCGCGGCTCGAACTAGGGACTGGGTGGGACATGGGCAAACCTCCTCGTCGCAGGCCAAAAAGCCTGGTCGTTAAAACCAAGCTGGCGGTCGAGCCGTCTCGAGCCGAAACCCGAGATCTCCAACTTTGCGTCCCTGCCTCGCGACAGGTTTGCCCTTATTCAGCTGACTTATGTACGTGCAGCAAGGAGATCGGCTCTGATCCCGCCGACTTAAACCGCTTCATACGAACGGCTACCTAATTCTTGGGTTTCGTGCCTGAGCTGTTGCGGGCTCAGCTTGCGGCGCTCATCCCTTCGGCTCACCCGTCGATAAACACGTGCGGTCGTTAATGCGGCCGCGTCGATGGCACTCGTTTCGCAGATACAAGAAGCCGAGCACTTCTTCGCTCACGGTCGCGAGCGGGCGTCCCTTCGCGCGCACGGGGTCGAGCGGCTGGTCGAGGTCGCCCTCGCCCTCGGCTTCCTCGTCGTCGCCCTGGCGATGGCCTTGCTGTTGCCCTCTCCCCGCGCTCTCGACCTGCCCACCCTGGCGATCCTGATCGCCGCCTACGTCGTCTGCAGCCGGGCCAAATTCGACATCGCCGACGGCTACACGGTCCCGACCGAGCTGGTCCTGGTGCCGATGCTCTTCCTCCTGCCGACCCCGGCGGTGCCGCTGGTGGTCGCCTGCAGCGATCTGCTGGGGCGGGGATACGACTACGCCACCGGCCACACCAACGTCCACCGCTCCTTCCATACCTTGGGGGACTGCTGGTACGCCGTCGGCCCGGCGCTGGTCCTGGTCGCGGCCGGCGCCCAGGTCCTCTCCTGGGACGAGTGGCCGATCTACCTGGTCGCCCTGCTGGCCCAGTTCGTCTTCGACTTCGTCCCGGCCGCGATCCGCGAGCGCCTCATCGACGGCACCCGGGTGCGCACGCTCGGCGGGCTCGTCGCGCCGGTCTACGCGCTGGACGGCGCGCTCGCTCCGATCGGGCTGCTGGTCGCCTTCGCGGCGACCCAGGTCAGCGCCTCGGTGGTGCTCCTGATCATCCCCTTGGCGACCGTGCTCGCGGTGCTGTCACGGGAGCGCCAGGCGCGAGTCGACCAGGCGCTCGAGCTGAGCAGCGCCTATCGCGGCACGGCGATGCTGTTGGGCGACGTGGTCGAGGCGGACGACGCCTACACCGGCAGCCACAGTCGCGGCGTGGTCGAGCTCTCCCTCGCCGTCTCCGACCGCCTCGGACTCGACCACGTGCAGCGCCGCAACGTCGAGTTCGCCGCCCTTCTGCACGACGTCGGAAAGATCGCCGTGCCGAAGGAGATCATCAACAAGGCGGGGCCGCTCGACCCGGAGGAGTGGAAGGTGATGTACCGGCACACGATCGACGGCGAGGAGATGCTGAACCGGGTCGGGGGCGTGCTCTCCGACGTCGGCCGCATCGTCCGCTCCTCGCACGAGCACTACGACGGCAGCGGCTACCCGGACGGCCTGGCCGGCGAGGAGATACCGATCGAGGCACGCATCGTCACCTGCTGCGACGCCTTCAGCGCGATGACCACCACCCGCTCCTACCGCAAGGCGATGCCGCTCGAGGAGGCGCTGGCTGAGGTCCGCGCCTGCGCCGGCACCCAGTTCGACCCCCAGGTTGCCGAGGCTCTCGTCGCGATCTCCGACGGCTGAGGGCTACGGGGCGACTGCGGCGTTCATGTCGGCGCCGATCTCAGCCACGCTGAGCGCCCGGTCGTACACGCGCACCTCGTCGATCAGGCCGGAGAAGTAATCGCCCCAGACGACGTTGCCGCCGATCCGCAGCAGGTTGGCGGTGGCGGGCATCGTCCCGGTGATCGCTTTGCTGGCGACCTGGCTCCCGTTGACGAACAGGCGCAGCGCGGTGCCGTCATAGGTCGAGGCGAGGTGGGTCCAGGCGTTGAGCGGAAGCGGGCTGGGCCCGAGGATGCCGTTCACGGCTTTGGTGAAGTTCTCGACGATCGGGTTGGTCCCGCTGGAGGAGTACAGCGCGTAGACCATGCTGGTCGTGCCCCGCTCCTTGATCACCACGCTCCGCCAGCCGCTGTTGCTCGCCGGGCGCACCCAGGCCTCGAGCGTCATCGCATTGCTCAGGTCGAGCGAGGATGAGTCGGGGACGTCGACCCGGTCGTTGACCCCGTCGAAGCTGAGCGCGCGGCCGAATTTCCCGCTCGCCGTGCGCGTCGCCCCGCTGACCGTGCCGTTGTTTTTCGCCGGGGAGGCGTCGCCCGCCGCCGTCCCGGCGCTCTCCTCGAAGCCGTAGGCGAGGACGAGGCCGGCCGCCGCCGCTTCCGGTTTGAAGCTCGCGGTGTAGGTGCTCGCCGTCTCCGGCGCGACGATCTCGTGGGTGCGGGCGCCGCCGTCCGACCAGGACGAGAAGCCGAGCAGGGACCCGCTCAGCGACTGCGGCGTCGGGGCTGAGATCGAGTTGGTCGAGCCGACGATGACCGTCCTGGCGACGGGCGCCGTGACGCTCTCCTGACCGACTGCCAGGCTCAGACCCGGGGGGTCGGAGGCGAACGTCAGGTTCACCGTGCGGGGGTCGAGCCGCAGGGTCTCGGTGTCGCTCAGCCCGCCGCTGTCGGTGACGGTGAGGCGCAGTTCGAGGTGCGACGGGTAGTCGTGGTCCGGGGCGACGAACTCCCCTTTGTCGACGCCCGGGTAGGACTCGATCGGGTGGGAGTGGCAGTCCTCTTCGGCCTCGGTTTCGCAGTGGCGCAGGACGAGGCTCCAGTTGAGGCTGGCGTTGCCGAGCGTCCCCTGCTGGGGGTCGGTGCCTTTCCCGGAGAAGAGCACTTTTTCGCCGACCGCCCATTTCAGCGCCGTGGTGGGAGCGTCGATGTGCGCCTGAGGCGGCTCGTTGCCGGCACCGATCACGACGGTGTCGGTCGCGCTCAAGCTGCCTTTGTCGGTCACCCGGAGGCCGACCGTCACGGTTGCCGCGCTGGTGTAGGTCCAGTCCGGTTTTGCCGCGTTCGAGTCGTCGTACTGGCCGTCGCCGTCGAGGTCCCAGGCGTACGTCAGCGAGTCGCCGGCGTCGGGGTCGGTCGAGCCCGTGCCGTCGAAGTTCACCGTCAGCGGCAGCGCCCCGAACTGCGGCGCCGCGGTCGCGTCCGCCGTCGGCGGCCGGTTCGCACCGGCGTAGGTGACGCGCCGCACCGAGCCGGTGAAGTCGACGACGAAGAGGTCGCCCCCGGGCCCGATCTCCACGTTGACGGGGTCCTGGTCGCGCAGGAAGTTGGTCAGCGTCGAGGGATCGATTTTGCCGTTTTTCTCGAAGATCACCCAGGTGCAGCGGCGCGAGTAGTCCGAGAAGAAGAGCGCGCCCGAGTAGCCGGCGGGGTAGTTGCCGCCCTGGTAGAAGGCGAGCCCGGAGATCGAGGAGCCGCCGGATTCGTTGCAGTCCTCCCCCGGCACCACCACTTTGCCGTGCTCGTAGGTGAAGAGCGGCGCGGTGACGGAGCTCGGCGCGTTGTAGAGCTGTTTGCAGAGGTTGAGGCCGGCGCCCTCGTAACCGGGCTGTCTGCCGTTGCCCTCGTAGCAGGGCCAGCCGAAGTTGTCGACGCTCGCGTCGTCGGCTTTCGCGACGCGGTTGATCTCCTCCCAGGTCCCCCAGCCGACGTCGCCGACGTAGATCTCCGAAGTGCCGGGCCGCAGGGCGAGGCGGAACGGGTTGCGCGTCCCGGTGGCGAAGATGCGGCGCGCGTTCGCGTCCGCGCTCGCGAACATCGGGTTGCCGGGCACGCCGGCGCCGGTGTCGGGGTCGATCCGGATCAGGCTGCCGTCGAGGGTGGTCGGGTCGGAGGGGGTGAGGACGTCCTGGGCGCGCAGCGCCCCGCCCTCGGCGGTCGGCGCGGTCTGCGCGCCGCCGACCGGAACCGGCGGGTCCCCGCACGGATTGAGCGGCTGGCCCTGCTGGCCGTAGTCGGTGAAGGTGAAGCTCCCGCCGTCCCCGCCCGAGGCGTAGAGCATGCCTTCGGGCCCGAAGGCGAGCCCGCCGGCCGAGTGGCTCGGATACTGCTGGCACCAGTCGCTGATCAACACCTGCTCGTTGGTGACGACGCTGCCGCTGAGCGTCAGTTTCGAGAGCCGCGAGCTGACCAGGCAGCCGGCGCCGGTGGGGCCGGGCGGGGTCGGGCACGGGTCGGAGATCGCCCCCGGCTGGCCCCAGCGCGGCGCCGTTTCGCCGATCGCGCCGTCGTAGGTGTAGAACGCGTACAGGTACGGGCGGATCGGGAACAGCGGGTCGATCGCGATGCTGAGCAGGCCGCGATCCCAGAAGTTGTAGACCTGCGTCCGCAGGTCGACCGCGACCGTCGGCGTGGTGGCGCTGAGGCTGGAGAAGGCTTTGATCAGGCCGCTCTTTTCGGCGACGAAGACCCGGCCGTCCGGCGTGAAGGCGAGGTCGGTCGGCTCGGTCATGCCGCTGAACACCACCGATTCGTCGAAGCCCGGCTGCAGCGCAAGGGCGTGCGCGGAGGGGCTCGGGGCCGCGACCAGCGCGAGGAACGCAAGCGCGCAGGCGAGGGCGAGGGACCGGACCGCGGACGAGGACATCAAGCAATCGTTCTTGTGTCGCGCCCCGCTGTCAACCGTTCGAGCTCGGAGATCGGTCCATACTTGAAACTCGGGAGCGCCAGATCGCAAAAAGGGCGGTGGTGAGAGGGCCCGCTGAGCCGGCCCCAGTCCTCGAAGAACTCGGACGGGAGGCGGAGGTGCCGCGCCCTACACGCCAGTTTTCGCTTATGAATCTCTGAGCGCCGAGGATCGGCAATAGCTTCGGCCCGGTGAAGGCATTCGCGGGCGGAGACATCGAGGCGTACGCCGGGCCGGACGACCTCGGCGGCCCCGACAACCTCGAGACAGCGATCGTCGAGTTCATCTCGGAGGCGACCAAGACCCTGGACATCGCCGTGCAGGAGCTCGACTCCTACCGGATCGCCGAGGCGATCATCGAGCGGAAGCGGGCGGGCGTGAGCGTCAGGATCATGCTCAACCGCTCCTACCTGCAGGAGGAGTTCTCCGAGCACCCGCCCGACCCCGCGCTGACCACGGTCTCCCAGTTGGCGGCGGATGACAGCGGTGAGTACGAGACCAACCGCGAGATCTTCGCCGCCCTCTGTCGGTGCGGGATCGAAGTCAGGATCGACACTAACGTCGACGACAAGATCTTCCACCACAAGTTCGTGCTGCGCGACGTCCGCCGCGACAAGGCCGGCGAGATGCGGCGCGGCAAAGAGCCGGCGCTCCTCACCGGCTCGGCCAACTTCACCGGCACCGACTGCCACTCGAACCTCAACAACCTCTTCGTCTTCCGCAACGCCGGGCTGGAGGGGGACTTCGCGGGGGAGTTCCACGAGGCCTGGAAGGGTGAGGTGGGTCGCGGTCTGCTCGGCGACCCGCCCGAGACCCGGAATCTCGGCGGGGTGCCGGTCAAGGTGCTGTTCTCCCCCGACCACGGCGCCGAGAACGAGGTCGTCAAGCAGATGCTGAAGTGCCCGAAGGGGGGAACGATCGACTTCGCCATGTTCACCTTCATGGGCTCCTCGGCGATCGACGACGCGATGAACGTGCTCGCCGGGGCCGACCGCAACGTCCGCGGCGTGCTCGATCGGGGGCAGGCGGCATCGAAATACGCCGCCTCCAAGTGGCTGCAGGAATCCGGGGTCGAGGTGCTGGTGCCGAAAAAGAAGAGCGAATCCGGGGTGGCCAAACTCCACCACAAGCTCGCCGTGGTCGGCGGCCGAACCGTGATCGGCGGCTCGTTCAACTACACCCAGCCGGCGACCCTGTACAACGACGAGGCGCTGCTCGTTATCGGCAGTCCCTACGACGAAGAGGAGAAGATCGAGGTCGCCGGGGACGAATGCGAGGCGATCGCCGAGTTCTTCAGCGAGGAGATCGAGCGCATCCGCGGTCTGAGCGAGCCCTGGGCCCCGCCGGCCTGAGCGGGCCCGACGGAGAGCCCCGGTCGAACGGACCCTCAGTCGACGACGACCTTCCCCTTCATGGAGGGGTGGATCTTGCAGTGGTAGGCGAAGGTGCCCTTGCTGCTGAACTGGACCGTGGCCGCGTTGCCGGGTTTGATCCGGCCAGTGTCGAAGCTGCCGCTGCGGGTCGCGGTGTGCGCCGTGCCGCTGGTGTTGGAGAAGCGGACCTTCGAGCCGCGGGAGATCGTCACCGTCGCCGGCTGGAATTTGAAGGCGGGGATCGTCACGGTCGAGGTGCGGCTCGCCTGCGCGGAATCCTCAGCGGAGGCGGCCCCGCCCCAGATGCCGATCAGCGCCAGGGCGAACCCTGCCATCGCGAGCGCGATCGCCACCGCCAGCCGCCTCTGCCGAGATCTCACGACGGTCGTCATTGCCGCGTAATACGGGGCTGACGGGGCCAAGGTTCAGCAGGATTCCTCGAACACTTCGCCGCAGAGTTCTTCGGCCACCCCGTCCAGGCCCGAGAGCTCCGCTTCGAGCTCTTCGAGCCGCCCTTCGAGGCTCTCCGAGCCTTCGATCTCGCCTCGCAGCTCTTCGACTTCGGCTTCCAGGGCGCCGATCTCCTCCGCTCCCGAGGGCCCCGCCGGCCCTTCCGGGCCTTCCGGGCCGACCGGCCCGCGCTTGCCCGCCGCTCCCGCCGGGCCGGTTTCCGCCAGCAGCGCGATGCCCGACCCGATCCCGGCGCTGAGCACGCAGACGCCGAGCAGGATCGCGACGAACTGCTTCTGGGGCATCGAGACCATCGAGGGCCGCATCATGCCAGCCGGAACTGGCAATAATGGTCGCCTGGGCGGTTAGCTCAGTTGGGAGAGCACTTCCCTTACAAGGAAGGGGTCACTGGTTCGAGCCCAGTACCGCCCATCAGCCGAGCGCGCGCGGCTCGATCAGCAGCGCCTCGGCCGCGGCGAGCGCCTCCCCCTCCGCCGAGAGGACGGCGGCGCCCGCGAGTCGCTTGCGGCCCTCCGCCTCGATCGGCCAGGCGATCACCACGTGCTCCTCGCCGGCCCTGACCGGGGCAAGCAGCTCCGCGCGCTGCCGGACGAGGAAGCTCATGGTCAGCTCGCCCTCGAGGTGGCAGGCGAAGTAGGTCGGGCAGTCGAGCGCCGCCCAGACGAACTCCGGGCGAACAGCCCCGTCGTCCCCGGCTGCCCAGGCCGGCGGCGTCCAGGGCGTCGCCACCAGCTCGCGCCCCTCCACCGGGCCGGCGAAGACCTCGAAGCAGTCCTCGCCGCGGGCCGGCCCGCAGACAAAGCAGTTGCTGAAGGGCCCCTGGCCGGGGGCTCGGTAGTTCCCAGAGGCGCGACGTGCCTCCTCGACGCCGACCGGCTCGGGGATGGGAAGGTCCAGGTCGGGCAGCGGCCGCGCCTCGGCGACCAGCGTCTCCCCGTGCAGCAGCCGCAGCGTTCCCTCCTCGCCCGCCGTCAGCGCGAGCGGCGCGTCGAGCGGAACCGGGGCGCGCAGGTTCACCTCGACCGGGCCACCGAGGCGGTCGGCGAGGATCCCGCTCGTGTAGCCGCCGTTGCCGCTCTCCTGCGGACCGTTGAAGCGGCGGGGGACGACCAGGGTCTCGCCCGCCGCGGCCACCGCTACTGCAGGGCGAAGGTCGCGTTGACCGACGCGGTCACCGAAGAGGTGCCCGGCTTGACCGGCGGCGCGGGCTCCGCCGCTGCCGATTCCTTGTCCCGCGGCCCGGCGGTGCTCACCACGTCGCCGCCCTCGACGATCGTGATCGCGGGACCCAGCACCGCTCCGGCGGCGGCGGCCAGCATTTCCGCTTTCGCCTTCGCTCGTTTGAGCGCTTCGACCAGGGCGGCGTCGTAGGCGGCGTCGGCATTGCCGACGAAGAAGCTCGGTCCCTGCGTGTTGGTCGCGCCCGCGGCGACCCCGGCCGCGATCAGTTCGCCTGCGGCCTCCGGGCGGTGCGTGATCACGGTGACTCCCTCGCTCGCTCGGTAGACGGGCCGCTCACCGCGTTCTACGCGCCGCACCGAGATCGAACCGGTGCTGACGTCGCCGGGCCCGACGCCGGGAATCGACTGCGCCGCCGCGATCACAGCCCGCACCCGCACGGCGACGATGCGCAGCGCGGCGGCGCGGCCCTGCCGCTCCTTGCTCACGTTGAAGCGGACTTCGGCGGCGTCGTTCGGCACCTGGCGCTTGACCGTCGCCTGCACGCTTACGGTGCGGTCCAGCGCCGGGGCGCTCGCCGGCGCCAGGAGCCCGAGGGCGATGGCAAGCAGGAAGACGAGGCGGCGCATCCGGGCCATCATCGCAAACCGGCGCGGGGCCGCCGCCGGTCTCAGCCGGCGCGCGCGGTCAGTTCCGGCGTCGCGGTGCCGCCGCGGCGGTGCTCGGCGTTGGTGACCCGTTCGAAGAAGAAGTCGTTGCGACCGCGGCGCACCGGCCGCGGGAAGGCGCGGCGGGCGCGCCTGTGGCTCGCCGTGACCGTGCGGAAGGCCCGCTCGTGGCCGGCGCTCCAGCGGATCCCGAAGATCTCCCGCACCCGCTGCGGCAGCGTCCCCTTGACGATCAGGTTCTGGGTGGCGAGGTTGGGGCGCATCGGCAGCGGCACCGGCTGCTCGAAGGCGACAAGCGGCGCCATCGCCAGCGCGTGGGGGGTCGCGTGCAGGTCCGGGGAGGCGATTCGCCCGTCGAACCAGTCCCGGAACTCGCGGTAGCTCCCCGGGACCTCGCTGCGGGGCAGGCCGAACAGCTCGCCGAAGAGGACGTAGTCCTGCCAGAGGGACTCGCGCTCCCCTTCGTTCAGCGGGCGGGCCATCGTTTCGTACATCGCCCGGCCGGAGTCGGCGATCACCGCCAGCGTCCAGAGCATCAGCTCCGGGTCGAAGGCCGAGTAGGTCGCGCCGGCCGGGTGAACGCCGGCGGCCTCGGGCAGCGAGCCCTTGATCCGCTCGTGCAGGCGGTGGACGGCGCCCAGCGCTTTGTCGGCTTCCTCGCGGGTGCCGAGGAAGACGGTCTCCTGGATCTTGGCGGTGCGGGCGAGGCGCGTGAACGGGTGGTCGCCCGCGCCGGTGCTGAGCATCGTGCCGGTGTAGGTGAGCGGCTCCAGCGCCCCGATCAGCAGCGCTCGCTGCCCGTAGAGCAGGCCGACCGAGCGCTCTCCGTGAACGCGGCGGGCCATCGAATGCCCTGGGGGGAAGTAGTAGCTGTCGTCGCTCGACGCGGGGTCGCTCATCTGGCTCTCCGATCCTGGCTGCCTGGCCAGGATGCTACCCGCGCTTGAGAACACGGCGTTACTCGCGCTTGCTCTGCTCCCGGGCCATCGCGACGAGCGCCTCGCTGGACGCCTGCTGCTGGGCCATCTGGCGCAGCTCGTGGGCAGCGAAGATCTCGTCGAGGTCCTCGCGCGTCAGGGTCTCGCGCTCGAGCGCGTTGGCGGCGAGGTCGTCGAGGCAGTCGCGGTTCGCGGTGAGCAGCGCCCGCGCCCGGCGCTGCGCCTCGCGCGCCAGCGTCATCGCGGCGATGTCGACCTCGCGACGCGTTTCGTCGGAGACCGCGTAGTCGGTGACCGGCATCGCGATCGGCGCCGGGCCGTGAGCGTCCACCGCCACTCCCATCCCGAACTCGCCGACCATCTGCTTGCAGATCAGGTGCACGCGGGCGAGGTCGTCGACCGCGCCAGAGTAGGGCTCGCCCATCACCTCCTCCTCGGCGGCGCGCCCGCCGAGCAGCGTCACGACCTCGTCGAGCAGTTCGTCGCGCGACTTCAGGTAGCTGTCCTCCTGCGGCGAGTGGCCGACGAAGCCGAGCGCCGGCCCGCGCGGGACGATGCTGAGGATCTCCGGTGGGTCGAGGCCGAGCAGTTTGCGGCAGAGCGCGTGGCCGGCCTCGTGGTAGGCGACGATCCGCCGCTCCTTCTGGCTGAGGCGCCGCGCCTGCTGAGAGCCGACCGACTGGCGCAGCAGCGCCTCGTCGAGATCTTCGCGGGCCACCGCGTCGCGTCCCTCGCGGCCGGCGATGATCGCCGCCTCGTTGAGCGCGTTGGCGAGCTGGGCGCCCGTCATCCCGGTCGTCTTGCGGGCGACGTCGGTGAGGTCGAGGTCGGAGGCGAGCGGCTTGCCCTTGGCGTGGCTGCGGAGGATCGCCTCGCGCCCGTCGCGGGAGGGCGGTGCGACCAGGACCTGGCGGTCGAAGCGCCCGGGGCGCAGCAGCGCCTTGTCGAGCTTGTCGACGTAGTTGGAGGCGGCGATCACGATCACCGTCCCCGGGTCTTTCTCGAAGCCGTCGAGCTCGACCAGCAGCTGGTTCAGCGCCTGCTCGCGCTCGCTCGTGGCGCCGTCGCTGCCGCCGCCGCGGGCGCCGCCGACGGCGTCGATCTCGTCGATGAAGATCACCGCGCGCCCGGCCTTGCGCGCCTCCTTGAAGAGGCGGCGGATTCGCGCCGCGCCGCGGCCGACGAACATCTCGACGAAGCTCGAGCCCGAGGCGGCGAAGAAATCGACCCCGGCCTGGGCGGCGACCGCCCGCGCCAGCATCGTCTTGCCGGTCCCGGGCGGGCCGTAGAGCAGGACCCCGCGCGGGGCGCGCGCGCCGAGCGCCGCGAACCGGTCCGGTTCGCGCAGCCACTCGGCGACGTCGATCAGCTCATCCTTGGCAGCGTCCACGCCCTGCACTTCGTCCCAGAGGACGGGCGCGGTCTGGCTTGCCTTGATCGTCTCCGGCTTGGTCGAGCCGACCGTGCTCCGCATCAGCCGCAGGAAGACCAGCAGCAGGCAGAACATGAAAAAGACCCCGAACACGGGGTACCAGTCAAAGAAGAATTCTTGAATTCCGTCCATCGAAAGAGTGTGCGGGTCGCGAGTGTCGAATACAAATCGACATACGTCCATGAACCTTCTGTTCTGAAGCCGATCGCCCACCCGCCGGGCCGCTTTCCGGCACGGCTCCTAGGATCCGGCCATGACCGAACGACGCGCGGCAAGCGCGCCCGAGCTGAAGGCGCAGATCGAGGCGGAACGGGAGGGGCGGCCGTTCCTCGTCTTCCGCGACGGCGAAGACGCGCAGCGGATCGTCGCGATCGAGGAGGGCGCGACGGAGCTCTGGGTCGGTCGCAGCGAGTCGGCCGACGTGCGGCTCGAGTGGGACGAGGAGGTCTCGGCGCTGCACGCGCAGGTCGCGGTTGTGCGCGGCGAGTGCACGCTGATCGACGACGGGCTCTCCCGCAACGGGTCCTACGTCGACGAGGAGCGGGTGCACGGGCGGCGGCTGCTGCGCGACGGCGACGCGCTGCGCTTCGGCCGCACGGTCGTGGTCTTTCGCCGCCCGGGCGACTCGGCGCCCGAGCCGACCGTCGTCGCCACCGAGGGCTCGGCCGGGGCGAGCATCTCTCCCGCGCAACGCAAGGTGCTCCTCGCCCTCTGCCGTCCTTATAAGGACGGAGGCTCGTTCGCGACGCCGGCGACGAACCAGGAGATCGGCGACGAGCTCCACCTCAGCGTCGACGCGGTCAAGACCCACATGCGGGCGCTCTTCGAGAAGCTCGGGGTCGGCGACCTTCCGCAAAACCAGAAGCGGGTGGCGCTGGTCGAGCGGGCTCTGCAGGCAGGTGTGGTGAAGCGAGGCGAGTTGTAAGCCGCCGTCCCGATCACCCCTCCTGCTTGGGGTGGCCCGGTTCACACCCAGGGTCTCTGGGAGCGCCGGCTCGGCCGGGCGAAGGTGAGCGCAACGCAGATCCACTCACCAGGAGGAACCTAGATGACCCGCAAGCTCGTCTTTCTCGCCGCCGCGTTCGCCTGCATCGCGACGATGGTCGCGCCGGCCGTCGGGACGGCCGCCCCGGTCAAGTTCGGCGCCAAGCTCGACTCGACCGTGCAGCCGTCGAACTCGCTGCCGGGCCTGCCCTGCATCCCCGACGTGTTCCGCTACCACGCCTGCACGATGGTGCAGAACGAAGCGTACGGCCGTCCCGACGGCGGCCACATCGCGCCGAAGACCGGCACGATCAAGCGCATCCGGCTGATCGCCGGCGGTCCGGGCACGACCCGGATTTACACCGCCAAGGTGAAAAGGTCGACCCTGCTCACGAGCAAGGAATCCAAAGTCGTCCACAAAGGCCCGAAGCTCACCTATCGGGGCCAGAGCGAAGCCAACTGGGAAAGCGGCGCCTACCGTGTCGAGTCATTCCCGGTGGACATCCCGATCAGGAAGGGCGAACAGCTCGCGGTCCACGCGCCCGCCACGACCTCGATGATCCGCTGCTCGTCCGGGGGCGACAACACGCTGATCTACCCGCTCACCTACCGGCCGAAGCACCCGTTCAACGCCGCCCAGGGCAGCGACGGCTGCTGGCTGCTGGTCGAAGCGATCTACAAGTAGCCGGCACGCGTCTGCACTTCGCCGTGAATAACACGGTCAAGTGCAGACGCGTCAGCCGCGCTCGACCTGGGAGCCGCCGACGATCGCTTCCTCGCCGGAGTCCGCGAAGACGATCCAGGCCTTGTTGCCGCCGTCGTAGTCGGGCGCCCAGAGCCTCAGCGTCGCGGGGCGGCCCCAGACGGTGACGCTCTCCTCGCCGGTCGAGTCGAGCCCGCGCCAGACTCGGACGAAGGGGTTCTGCTCCCGCTCCTCGCCGATCGTGGTCGGCTCGCGGTGGCCGGGATGGACGCGGGTCTCCGGCGGCAGCTCCATCAGCCGCATCACCGAGTCCCGCAGGTCGTCGAAGCCGCTGGCGCCGGGGGCCATCGTGCCGCCCACCGTGCCCTTGAAGAGGACGTCGGCGGTGAAGAGGTCGGTGCCGTCGAGCAGGTAGGCGAGGTGGCCCGCCGCGTGGCCGGGCGTGTACAGGGCTTCGACCTCGAAGCCGCCCGCCTGCAGCTTCTCGCCGTCGCCGAGTGTCACCTCGACCTCTTCATCGAGCTCGGCCGCGGTTGCCTCGTGGGCGACCAGCGGCGGGTTCCCGAGCTGCCTGCGCGCCTCGCCGAGGCCGGCGACGTGGTCGCCGTGCGGGTGGGTGACGAGGACGTGGGTGATTCCGATCCCCTCGCGCTCGATCCGCTCGAGCAGCGGCCCGAGCTCGTCGTTGCCGTCGACCAGGACGCCGGTGCCCGCCTCCGAGTCGGCGACGAGGTAGGCGTTCGACAGCCACATCGGATTCTCGGTCCGGTCGACGATCACACAGGTGAGGATATCCGCGACCCGTCGAGCAGCGTGCGCGCGATCAGCGCGGGGTCGTCCCAGGTCGGCGTGTGGCCGACGCCGGGGAGGACGAGGAAACGGGCGCCGGCGGGGCGGCGGTGCGGCTTGGGCGGGCCGAGGAGGCGGTCCAGTTCGCACCAGGCGATCGTCACCGGGACGTCCTGCGGGTAGCCCTCAGGGTCGAAGACGTGGCTGCGCATCGCCCGGTTGGCGGCGTCGTAGCCCTCGCCGTCGAGCCAGCCGAGCACGAGCTGGCGGGCCGCCGCGGGCGGGATCCGCTCCGGGCGGGCGGCGATCGAACGGAAGGCGAGGCGGCGCGTCGCCGGCAGCAGCACAGCCGGCGCGATCAGCGGCCGTGCAGCCTTCACCCAGGGCGAGCCGCGCAGCAGCATGCGGGCGCCGCCGCCGGCCGGTTCGCCCAGCGGCTTGGACCACAGGCCGGCCGGCGAAAGCGCCGTCACCGAGGCCGCCCAGCCGCGGCGGCCCATCTCCAGCGCCACCCAGCCGCCGAGCGAGTTGCCGGCGACGTGGGGACGGTCGATTCCGCGCTCGGCGCATTGCTCGTGCAGGGCCCGCGCCAGGTTGGCGGCGGTCGGCTCGACGCCCTCGGGCAAGGGGGGCGCTTTGCCGAATCCGGGCATGTCGATCGCGACCGGGTCCCGATCGCCCTCGAGCAACGGGATCACCGGCTCCCAGATCGTGCGGGTGCCGCCGAGCCCGTGGATCAGCAGCAGCGGCTCGCGGTCGCCGCCGCCGCCGCTCACCGCCACCCCGGCTTCGCCAGCAGCACCTGCACGTCGCCGATCCGGCGCTCGCGAAAGCCCGCCTCCGAGGAGGAGAGGTAGAAGTCCCAGAGGCGGCGGAAGCGCTCGTCGTAGCCGCGCGGGCGCAGCCGCTCCCAGGCGGAGAGGAACCGCTCCCGCCATGTGGCGAGGGTCGGGGGGTAGTGAGCGGTGATGTCGTCGAGCCAGACCTGGCGCATGCTGGTGACGCGGCCGACGCAGTCGGCGATCGCTTGCCGGGAGGGTAGGCAGCCGCCGGGGAAGACGTGCGTGTTGGCGAAGCTCCGAGCCCCCTTCTCCGCCTCGTAGATCTCGTCGTCGATCGTGATCGCCTGCAGCAGCATCGCCCCGTCGGGGGCGAGCAGGTCGTCGCAGCGGCGGAAGAACTCGTCGAAGTACTGCCATCCGACCGCCTCGATCATCTCCACCGAGACGAGGCGGTCGTAGCGGCCCCGCAGGTCGCGGTAGTCCTCGAGCAGCACGGTCACCTGCTCCCCGAGGCCCGCCTCCTCGACGCGGCGGGTGGCGAGCTCGTGCTGGCGCTGGGAGATGGTCGTGGTAGTGACCCGGCAGCCGTGCTCGCGGGCCGCGTGCACGGCGAGCCCGCCCCAGCCGCTGCCGATCTCCAGCAGGTGCGTCTCGGGCCCGAGCCGCAGCTGCGAGCAGATCCGGTCCAGCTTCGCCAGCTGCGCCTCCTCAAGGGTGGCGGAGGCGCTCGGGAAGTAGGCGCAGCTGTACATCATCTGCTCGTCGAGAAAGGCGGCGAAGAGGTCGTTGCCGAGGTCGTAGTGGGCGGAGATGTTCGAGCGGGCGCCGGGGCGGGTGTTCTCGGGGACAAGCCGGCGCAGCCGGTGCAGAGCGCCGCGGGGACGGGCGATTGCGCCGCGCAGGCCGTCGAGGTCGCGCAGCTCGCGGGCGGCGATGCGGATCAGGGCGACGAGATCGTCGGCCTCCCAGAGGCCGTCGACGTAGCCCTCGCCGAGGCCGACGCTGCCGCGCAGCGGCCCGCGCCACGCCCGCGGGTCGTGGACGGTGACGGTCGCCCCCAGCTCGGCCTCGGGCGGGCCGAAGCTGCTGCGTCGCCTCCCTTCGAGCACCTCGATCCGTCCGTGGCGGACGCCGCGTCGCAGCACGGCCGAGACGGCGCTGCGGGCGAGCGCGTCGGCGGTCCGGGCGCGCGCGGCGCTCACGGCGAGACGAACCCTTTCGGCCGGCTCCCCTCCGGATGGGGGAAGTAGCGCGCGCCCTTCAGCTTCAGGCGCAGGGACTGGGCGTAGATCCTGGCGACGACCTGCAGCGACATCGCCGGGTAGCGGGCGAGCAGGCGCGCCATCAGCGGCCGGCTCAGCTCGCGGCGGCGCAGCGAGAGGGTGGCATCGAAGGCCTTGGCGGGAGCCGGGCTCTCGGCGGCGACCGGCTCGCCCGCACCCTCGCGCGCCCGCGACTCGATGTGGACCGCGAGCCGCTCTCCCGGTTCGCCGGCGCGGAACGAGTAACGCTGGTCCATCCCCATCAGCGGCGAGACGTGCAGCGCCTTGTCGAGCTCGTCGCTCAGCACCGGGCCCTCGCGCTTGCCGCGGCCGAGGACGTAGGCATGCCGCTCTCCCCAGGGGATGTTCTGCACATCGGCCACGACAGCTTCTACCCGCCCGCCGGCGCTGTCAAAGCAGAAGTAGAAGCTGACCGGGTTGAAGGAGTGGCCGAGGTAGCGCAGCCCGGCGAGCAGGCGGACCGGGCCGAGGGGGCGCTGCCCGGTCTCTGCCTCGACCGCGTCGCGCGCGCACTCGGCCAGCGGCCGTGTCGGGTCGCCCATGAAGTCCTCGCGACGGAAGCGGGCGAGCGCGCGGCGGCGGGCCGAGTAGCCCGGGTAGGGGTCGAGCACCCCCGGCACCTCCTCGAGGTCGAGGTACATGAGGAACAGCGGGTAGCGGAACGAGTGCTCGACCGGCTCGAAGCGGCGGTGCCGGACCCAGCCCTCGTAGACGGCCGAGGCGCTCATGCGGCGAGCTCCATGGCGGGTTCCTCGATCCCGATGCCCGCGCAGGCGCGCAGCGCGCTCACCACGCCGTCCTCGTGGAAGCCCCAGCCCCAGTAGGCGCCGCAGTAGTGGGTGCGGCGCACGCCGCTGATCTCGCCGTGGCGAGCCTGCGCGGCGACGCCGGCGCGGGTGTAGACGGGGTGGTCGTAGTGGATGCGGCGCAGCACCTTCTCCGGGTCGATCGCCTCGGTCCGGTTCAGCGTGAGCAGGTACTGGCGCTCCCTGTCCAGGCGCTGCAGATTGTTCATCCAGTAGGTGACGGTGCTGCGCCCGCCCGGCTCGGCGCCGAGGTGGAAGTTCCAGCTCGACCAGGCGGCGCGGCGGCGCGGCAGCAGCGAGGCGTCGGTGTGCAGGACGGCTTCGTTCGGCTGGTAGGGGATCGAGCTGAGGACTTCCCGCTCGGGCCCGCTGGGATCGCCGAGCATCGCCAGCGCCTGGTCGGAGTGGGCGGCGATCACGACCTGGTCGAACTCTTCGCTCTCGCAGCCGTCGGCCTCGATCCGCACCCCTCCCGGCAGCCGCTCGATCTGCCGCACCGGCGCGCCCAGTCGCACCCGCTCGCGCCACGGCCTCGCAATCGCCTCGACGTAGCTGCGCGAGCCGCCGGCCACGGTTCGCCAGCGCGGCCGGTCGCGCAGGCTGTACATGCCGTGGTTGTCGAAGAACTCGGCCATGAAGCTGGCTGGGAAGCTCCACATCTGCTCCGGGTCCGCCGACCAGACCGCCGAGGCCTGGGGGACGATCAGGCGCTCGACGAAGTGACGGGAGAAGCCCTGCTGCTCGAGCCAGTGACCGAGCGAGGGGGCGGTCCCGTTCATCCCGATCAGCCGCGGCGCCTCGCGGTTGAAGCGGCGCCAGTCGCGCAGCATCCCGAGAAAGCTGGGGCTGAGCAGGTTGGCGGGTCGGGCGAAGAGCCCCCAGGGCGTGCCGGAGTACTCGAAGCGCGCCCCGTCGGAGACCGAGAAGCTCATGTGCGAGGGCTGGCCGGAAACACCGAGCTCGGCCAGCAGCGCTTCGAAGTGGGGGTAGTTGCGGTCGTTGAAGACGATGAAGCCGGTGTCGATCGCGAGGCGCCCGGCCCGGGGGTCCTCGACCTCGACCGTGTGCGAGTGGCCACCGACCCGGTCCGCCGCCTCGTAGACGACGATCTCGTGCTCGCGGTGCAGGCGGTGGGCGGCCACAAGCCCAGATACCCCGGTTCCGACGATCGCGATCCTCATCGCAAGGCAATACGGCGCCCAGGGGGGATCGGATGCCGCCCGTTGGACGTTCTGCACCTGAGATTGCGTTGCGGTACGCCGCTGGGTCCTGAGTTCGTGCGGCACAGCACTATGGGCGCTACCGTGTTCCGAGCAGGAATGAAGGCCAAGAGCGCACCGAGCCTGGGAGGGGCGCTGGTGCTCCTGGGAATCCTGACTTTGAGCGCGACGTTCGGCCATCTCAACCCCTCCACAGCCGCCGCCACCGGGGCGGGCGGAGTGGGCGGCGCGCCGGGCGTCGCGAAGACGCCATTCGACCGTCAGGGAATGTGGGTCTGGTACGTCGAGCGCTCCCACGGCGGCAGCGTCCCGGCGATCGTCCGCCAGGCGAAGCGCGCCGGGATCGGCACCCTCTACATAAAGGCGGGCGACGGGGGCAGCCCCTGGCCCCAGTTCAACCGCCGCCTGGTCCGGGCGCTGCACCGCGGCGGGCTCAGCGTCTGCGCCTGGCAGTTCGTCTACGGCGACCGGCCGGTGGCAGAGGCGCGCGTCGCCGCCGGCGCGGTCGCCAAGGGCGCCGACTGCTTCGCGATCGACGCCGAGGGCGCCTACGAGGGCAAGTACGCCGCCGCCGACCTCTACATCCGCAGGATGCGGGCGAAGATCGGCGCGCGCTTCCCGGTCTCCCTCGCCGCCTTCCCCTACGTCGACTACCACCCGTCCTTCCCCTACTCGGTCTTCCTCGGCCCGGGCGGCGCGACCTTCAACCAGCCGCAGATGTACTGGAAGACGATCGGGACCTCCGTGCGCGAGGTCTTCGAGCACACCTACCTCTACAACCGGATCTGGGGACATCCGATCTACCCGCTCGGCCAGACCTACGAAGCGCCGGGCCGGGCTTCGCTGAAGCTGTTTCGCCGCTTCGCCGTCAGCTACGGGGGCTCGGCCCCGAGCTGGTGGAGCTGGCAGGAGACGGCCGGGAGGGAGTGGGGGGCGCTGGGCGCGCGCGCCGCCGCACGTCCGGTGACCGGTTACCGGCCAGCGGCCGAACACCCGCTGCTGAAGCGTGGGAACAAAGGCGACATGGTCGTCTGGGCTCAGCAGCGGTTGGTCGGCGCCGGCCAGGAGGTGCCGGTCACCGGCGTGTTCGGCCGGCTGACCGCGCGGGCGGTGCGCTCCTTCCAGGAGGCCCAGGGCCTGCTCGCCGACGGGCGGATCGGCACCGACACCTGGGAGTCGTTGCTGCGCTTCGAGCCCTACCGCGTGCGTTGGTCCGGGAGCCGCGCACGCCTCGGGGCGGGCGCCGCGGGCAGCCGCGGGCGCCCACCCAGCCGGCCGCTCTCGGCCTCGCTGGCGGCGAAGTCCTACGAGCTGAACCCGGGTCCCGCCCCTTGAGCGGGCGCCCGGCGGGGGCGCTTGCGGGCATAGCCATGGCTCTTCTTTTCGCGGTCCCCCCCGCGGAAGCCGGGACGCGCCATTTCGCGCCCGCGGAGACGGTGGAAGTGCGCGACGCCGTCTTCGCGGGGCGCGGACCGGCCGGGGCCTTTATCTCCACGACGGCCGCCGGGGGGCGCTACTCGCTGGGCGACGGCAGCGACGACTCGGTCGCCGTCGAGATCACCGCCGACTGCGGGCTGGAGTGCGACGCCGTCGACCCACAGGCGATCGCCAACACGATCGGCACCTTCATCCACGGCCCGGAGGTCAACCTGCTCACGGTCCAGCTCGACACTCCTTTCCAGCTCGGCGTCGACTGCGGCTTCGAGGCGCAGGCCTGCTACTTCGCGGGCGAGAACAAAATCGTGATCAGCGGCAACGACGACCCCGCCCCGGACGGCGCCGGCCGCGAGTTCGTGCTCGCCCACGAGTACGGGCACCATGTCGCCGCCCACCGTGATCTCCCCGCCCCCTTCCCGGCCGCGATCGACTGGGGGACGGAGCGCTGGGCAAGCGTCGAGAACGTCTGTCGCGGCTACCGGGCCGGGGACTACGTCCGGGGCGTCGAGGAACGCAGCTACTACGAGGACCCAGGCGAGGCGTTCGCCGAGAGCTTCGCCTTCAACCGCTATCCCGAGGCGGGCGTGGAGTGGGCCTGGACCGCGGCGCTGCGGCCGAGCGACGCTTCGCTGCGAGCGCTGCGGCGCGACGTCCTGCGCCCGTGGAGCCGCCGCACCCAGTTCACGATCTCCGGACGGGTGCCGCGCGACGGCACGATCGTGCGCGAGTTCCGCACACCCTTCGACGGGCGCGTCAGCATCGGGCCGGTGGGGCGGCCGCGCCTCGGCTACGAGCTGACGATCCGCGACCGCTCCGGCAAGCCGCTGCGCTCCTCCCGCGAGGGCGTCTCGGACCGCCACCGGCTCGACTACACCGTCTGCGGCCAGTCGCGCCTCCGGCTGGCCGTGCAGGCGAAGGGCCGCGCCGGCAACCGCTTCAAGCTAACCGTGCGCCGCCCTTAGGGATCGAGTGATGAGTTTCGGGGTCTATAGGCCCCGAAACTCATCACTCGGCCGTGATGCGGGTCTCGAGCCGGCCCAGGGTGGGGGACTCGATCGCGATCTCGTCGCCGTCGGCGAGCCACACCCGTGGGTCGCGGACGCTGCCGACCCCGTCGGGGGTGCCGGTCGAGACGATGTCTCCGGGCTCCAGCGTCATCAGGCCCGAGAGGTGGGAGAGCAGGGCGGGGACGCTGAAGACGAGGTTTGCGGTCGAGTCCCCCTGCATCTGCTCGCCGTTGAGGGTGAGGCGGATCTCGATCGCGTCGTGCGGCCCCGCCTCGTCGGGGGTGACCAGCGCCGGCCCGCAGGGGGCGGAGCCGTCGAAGACCTTGCCGGACATCCACTGCGGCGTGGAGAACTGCAAGTCGCGGGCGGAGAGGTCGTTGAGCAGCGTGTAGCCGGCGACGTGGTCCAGCGCGTCCGCCTCGGCGACGTCCTTGGCCCGGCGCCCGACGACGAAGGCGACCTCCGCCTCGTAGTCGACCTTGCGGCTGTTGGCCGGGAGCTGGACGGTGGCGCCTGGCGCCGCCAGCGCGTTGCGGTACTTGCCGAAGATCGTCGGGCTCGCCGGCACCTCCATCCCGCCCTCGGCCGCGTGCTTGCCGTAGTTGAGTCCGATGCAGACGATCTTGTCGGGGTCGGGGATCGGCGCCAGGATCGAGACCGCCGAGCGGGGATGCGACGGCGCGCCCGTGTCGCCGAGCCGCCCGCGCAGCTCGTCTACCCGACCCGCCGCGATCAGCTCTCGCAGGCCGCCGCGATGCGGCTCCCCGAGGAGCGCCCAGGCATCGAGCACCCGCTCGCCCGCGAGCACTCCCGCTCGCGCCCCGTCGCCGGCGTCGTAGCTGACCAGCCTCACGTCTGGGACCCTAAGCCGAATGCGCTAGCTTTGGCGTCCCGGGCCGCTGCAGCATGGCCCATCCGATTCCCTCGGGGGCGTAGCTCAGTTGGTTAGAGCGCCGGCCTGTCACGCCGGAGGTCGCGGGTTCGAGTCCCGTCGCTCCCGCTTCGCGTTGTGCTGCAACCGGAAAGGAAGGACCGTGCCGGAGAATCTGTTTAGGGCGCAGCTCGGTGAGCCTCACCACCTCGCCTACCTCGTCGAGGACATCGAGACGACGGTGAGTCGCCTCGTCGGCCAACTCGGCGCCGGGCCCTTCTTCCTCGTCGAGAACGTGCCGCTGGAAAACCTCCTCTCACGCGGCGAGCCGGCGGAGTTCGGCCACAGCTCGGCCTTCGGCCTCTGCGACGGCGGCGCGATCGAGCTGATCGAAACCGTCAGTCTGGCGCCCGAGCGCGTCGAGGAGCGCTTCGCGGGCCCCAGGCCGAGAGTTCACCACGTCGCCTACGCCGTGCCGGCGACGGAGGTTGCCGACCTGCGGAGCGCGCTCGACCGGCGCGGCCTGTCGCAGTATCTGAGCTCCCAGCTCGGCGAAGTCGACACGACCCTCCACGACGCCTCCGCCCTGCTCGGCCACGACATCGAGGTTCACGTCGACGCTCAGGGGCTGCGGGAATTCTTCGGGATGATCAGCGCCGCCGCCGAGGGCTGGGACGGCGCGGAACCGTTGCGGCCGGTCGAGGGCTGATCGTTCCGGCGCTTCCGGGTCGCCGGGCTTAACGGGCCGACGGCAGATCCGTCTCGCCGCGCTTGGGAGAGCGGAAGTGGAGGATCTCGACCTTGACCGGTGTCAGGGTGGTGTCGGGTTTGCTGCGGTTGGTGACGCGACCTTGGATCTCGATGAGCCGGTGGAGGGTGTCCTCCAGCAGATCCACCACTTCCGTCCACCCGTCCCCGTCCACGGTCATCGGGGTCCGGCTCAGATGATTGGTGGCCGGATCCTCGAAGGTTCCCGCTGCCATCGCCTCCTGTATGTCCTCGGCAACCAGTTCCATCAGCGTGGACGTCACGCCCCGCTGGTCCAATTCATCTAGGGCCGCCCAGTCTTGACGATCGATCCAAGATCGTTTCGTGGCCTTGTAGAAGTGCTCGACAACGCGCCCTCCCATCACCGGTTCAGTCCGTACGAGCTCGACGCAATCGAGCTTTTCGAGCACGTCGAGGTGGTACGTGACGTGGCGGATCGACCGGTCGAGCTCCTTGGCAAGTTCCTTGGGGCTCGCTTCACGTTCGGTGAGCACCGTCAAGACATAGACGCGCGTGGGGTGCTTCAACGCCTTCGTCAGCTCGGGGACGATCAGGCTAGGCAGCTTCCTGCTCAACGGAAAAGCTCCAATTTCTCTGAGTAGCGGGCGGGCTCCATTAAAGACGATTTATCCAAGTGAATCGCTCCTTTCGGTTCATTTCAATGAACTGAAAGAACAGAATTGAGCAAACCTACGGGCCGTGAGGCCCAGGGAATGCTCGCGCCCCGCCCTCAAATGCCCCCTCAGCGAGAAGAGAGGAGGTGAGGCTCGTGACGATCGCGAAGATCGAGGCACTGATTCCTGCAATCAGCCTAAGGAAGACGGCCTAGAGGGCTAAGCGGGGCTCGATAGTCCTACGTCGAGCCCCGCTCTTATGCTCTAGCGGTCCTGAACGGTTCACAGATTGTTGCTCGCGATCTTGTGGAATCCGCAAAGATTCGTCGGCGAATGGCGGAGTACTCAACTTCCCCCCCGGACCCGAGGGCCGAACGAGCTCTCGACCACCCTACGCGGCGGGCGATCCTCGACCTCCTGATCGGCGAGAAGGGAATCGCGCCGAGGGCGATTTCCGAGAAGCTCGGAGTCGGCGCCGCCAACGCGAGCTACCACGCCGACGTCCTCATCGCCTGCGGCTTGGTCGAGGTGGCGCCCGGCGGGGGGCGGCGCCGGGAACGGGTGATCCGCCTGCCTCGGTCCCCGGTGGAGAACAAGAAGCGCTGGCTCGACCTGTCCGGATCGATGCGCGACGACATCTCCGCCGCCCAGCTCAAAAGCTTGATCGAAGCGGCGTCGGAGCTGCGGCCGGGCTCGGCTCCCGGAACCTGATCAGTCCGAGCTCGGCTTCGGCGCGTAGCGGTTGTGCAGCATCAGGGCGTTCCCGTCCGGGTCGCTGAAGAAGGCCATGTGGCAGACGCCGCTGTCGATCGTCTCCCCCTGGAACTCGACCCCCTCCGCTTCCAGCGCCGTCCGCGCCGCACCGACGTCCTCGACGTGGAGGGCGAGCGGGTGCCTGCGCGGCTGGAACTCCTGGCCGACCGAGGCGGCGTCGGTCACCTGCAAGGTGAGGCTCCCGGTCTCGACCTCGCCGGCGGGGATTTTGCCGTAGTCGACGGTGTGCTCCAGCCCCAGCAGGCCGCAGTAGAACTCCAGCGCGCGGGGGTAATCGGTGACGAACACGGTGAGAAAGTCGGTGCCGGAGGCCTGGATTGGAGCAGCCATCGGCCCGAGTCTAGCCCGCGATCTCATTGATCAAAAAAGTCCTAGGATTTAGTTGCTCCTGGGGGCGACCGGTTATGTAAGTTCGTTTGATCAACGCTCCGATTGGGCATCGAAGCAGCGCCGCCGATGGCTGGGAGTGGGGTGAGGCGCAAAGGGTCTGCCTCCGCATGGCATACCGGTACGCGAGCAATCCAAGCGAGGCGGAGGACATAGCCCAGGACGCCCTGCTTCGCGCCTGGCGCCGGCGCTCGACCCTGCGCGAAGCCGACCGGCGCACCCAGTGGCTGGCCACGATCGTCCGCAACGAGGCGTTCCGCCAGCACGCTCGCATGCGCCCCGACCCGATCGGGAGCCTCGATACCCAGGACGGCGCGGAGGACGCGCAGGTCGTGGCAACGGTCGAACGAGCCGACCTGCAGGCGGCGTTGAAAACGCTGAGCGTCCGCGAGCGCGAGCTGCTCGCGCTGCGCTACAACGAGGATCTGACCCAGACCGCGATCGCGCGGCGGCTCGGCGTCCCCGAAGGGACCGCCAAGGTCTGGCTGCACCGGGCGCGCAAGAAACTGCGCCGCGCCTACGTCCTTCAGTGATCCTCGGCGGCGACCCGCCGCATCTCCGCTGCGGCCGCCTGGGGCCCGACGTAGGGGACGAGCATCGCGAACAGCAATTCCGGCAGCCGGTCCGGCAGCCGCTCGGCGCGGCCGGCGAGGAGCTCGTCGAAGATCAAGCCCGAGACGGCGCCCGCCGACATCAGCGAGATGCTCTCGGGCAGCTGCTTGTCGCCGGCCAGCTCGCGGCCTCCGTCGAGGTACTCGGCGAAGCGGGCGATCGCTTCCCGGTGCAGGCGGCGCGCCTCGGCGCCGGCGGCCGCGACCTCGACCACCGCGGTGCGGGCGAGGGCCGGGTCGGCGGCGAAGCGGTCGACGAGGGTCCTCAGACCGTCGGTGACCCGGGCCATCCAGGGGGCGCTGCTGTCGCAATCGGCGACGACCTCGGCGAAGACCTGCTCGACCAGCATCTCGTAGGCGGCGAGAAAGCAGTCGTGCTTGTCCTCGAAGTGTTTGTAGAAGGTGGTGCGGGAGGCGCCGGCCTCGGCGATCACGTCGGCTACCGCAGTTTCCTTGTACCCCTTGCCCCCGACCACGCGGGTCATTGCCGCGAGGATGTCTTGACGCCGCGATTCGGTCGTTGCCATCGGCCCGCTTTCAACGGAGGCTGAACTGCTCTGTACATGCATAGTAGCGGCGTGTGTACGGGGGTGTTTATTTATTTTCTCTCGGCCACCTCCCGTGCTGCCGCATCAGGGCCGATATACGGGACTAGCGTGGCAAAAAGCAGGTCCGAAAGCAAACTGGGAAGTTTGTCCGCTCGGCCCGCGATCAGTTCGTCGGAGACCAGGCCGACCACCGCCCCCGCTCCCATCCGCGAGGCGTTGGCCGGGACGTTGCGGCCGCCGGGGGCGAAGTCGCGCCCCTCGTCGAAGAACGGCGTGAGGCGCTGCACTGCGGCGCGGTAGCGGCGCTGCGCGGCGGGCCCGGCTG
>Ga0196962_10000081_pt1 | contig 65456 bp, 65 predicted proteins | sample S3v_20metaG_FD_183186 | JGI IMG/M metagenome (GOLD analysis project Ga0196962, IMG submission 183186) | Soil microbial communities from Anza Borrego desert, Southern California, United States - S3+v_20 | ecosystem: Environmental > Terrestrial > Soil > Desert | place: USA: California | collected...
GCCACTCGGCTCTCCAGAGGATGCTCATCGGATCACACCCTGGAAGCTGAACAGCCAGGATCGTGCCCGGTTCTCCCCCGACGGCAAGCTTATCCTCTTCCGCAGTGAGCCTGAGGGCGAGGAGGGTCCCTCAAACCTCTACTTGGTCTACCCAGACGGCACGGGCTTGCACAAGATCACCCACGCACCGGCCACTAAGCAGTACTTTGGCTCAAGCTTCTCACCGAGCTTCCATAAAGGGGAAGGCTGGATCGTGGTGGGACGCACAGGCGGCTACGGCAAGGAGGGCAACGCCGACGTGTTCCGTATCCTGATTGAGGATGGCAGGGTGGTGCGCTCCGTGAACCTCACCAAGAGCGCACTCTGGGACAGCGCAGTTGACAGGGGCACACACCCACCTGTTGGTTAGTGATCTGTGCATGAGGCCGTAAGCCGCAACCACGAGTGCGCCGGACTGGACGACCTGGTGGAGTTAGCGGAATGCTATCTCCAGGAGAGGCAGCCGTTCAGGTTGAAGCTCGGGGAGGTCTACGACCAGGACGCTTTCTTGTCATGGGCATGGGGCGTCCTCCACGTAGTGCCGAACATTGCCAGAAGGCGCTGCTCGAACGGGTCCTCTAGGGACGCTCGGGCATCAAGGAGTGTCCTCCCGCCTGCAGCAACTCGATGTCCGTGGTAGCAGACAGGTCCACGATGCCCGCGCTCCCTTTGGCCGGATCGAATGCTAGAAGTGACACCTCGCACGTCCGGGATACCGTTCCCTGAATCGCCACCCCCGCCAGCTTGCGCTCGAGCTTCACGAGCGTCGGGGGCAGGAGCGCGCCTTGGAGGAAAGCGCGCCCTGGAGTCGGGACCGACCCCACCGGCTCCGCCGGGAAGAACCTTCGCTCCCAGATGCGGTAGGCCTCCTCATGGGTAACGACACGTCCCCCATGGGATTCGCTCGCCTTCTCAACAGCAGACTCGACCCAGGATGCCCTCTGCTGTGGGTAAGCACCGATAAGCACGTGCCCTTCCTCAAGGCTTCCGGCGCGAGCCATAGAGGCGTTCAGGAAGCCCAAATGCCAGAACGGCACCCCGCCTCGGTAGAGGTCGAGGACGGCATTTCCAAGGTTCTTTGCATCTCGGAAGACCGCTCCGATGGGCACGTCCTCAGCCGCGCGCCTCGTCGCGAGTCGAGCCCGCACGAAGAACCCCATGGTGCCCCTGGATCCCACGAAGTGCTTGAGGGCCTCGCCCTCAATGTGGTCTCGTTTTCCCCCCGCGAGCACGACCTCAACTGAGAGGACGTTCTCAAGCAGCCAGCCGTACTCATAAGAGCCTATGCCCAGGCCGTTCTCGGCTAGCCAGCCGCCGACGGTGGATCTCGGAGCGCTCGTGGGGTAGACCGTCGGTCCCATACCCCTCTCGCTAAGACGGTTTCCGAGGACCATCCAAGTGACCCCAGGCTCGACCTCGACCCAATCCTCTCCCGAGCCCTCCGGGACTCGTATGTTGCGCATCGCGTCGAAACGCAATACAAGGACTCGCGGCACCCTGCCAGAATAGGGAGCGGTGCCCGCGCCGCGGGCTATCAGCGGTATGCTGTGGCGAGCGGCGAGTTTCATCAGCGACTCGACCTCCTCGGCGCTCTCTGGAAACACGGATCCGAAGGGCTGCTCGGCATGCGGTTCCGCTTCGCCGGGTGCGTGCGGTACGAAGCGAGTTCCAAAGCTTTCTTCAATGGTATTGAGGGCTTCTTCGGGAATGTCGCTCATTTGACACCTTTCCACCGACCTAGAATACCGGTTCACGCCGATCACGCTCTAAATAGCTGAGATGCCTTTGCCGCGGTTGATCTCAGGGCTGAACTCTGCAGATTCTCTTCCCTGAGATCCCTTGGGCACTCGGCCACTGCGACTCTTGGCGTCGCAAAGCTTCCAGAATTCTCAACCCGCTTCCTTGTTCGTCCTCGGCCCGCTCCTTCGTCCCCAACCTGCACTTCCCCGTCATTATATGTCGCCGATGTTCTGGATGATCTAGTCTCTGCCTGCAAAATCCATAAACACGTAGAACCCCTGACACGAACGACAGGGGATTGGCAGCAGTAGCTTGATTAAAGACTTTCCGCAACAGTAACCGCCTGCCCCAAGCGTAAGGCTCCGGCGGGTGCCACTGTTCAGGGAATGACCAAGGGCAGAGCAAGTAGTGGTGGCGATGGCGCGATTGCTCCATACTTTCTGCCTCGTAACGGTTGCCGTAACGTTCGGGAGACGATAATCTTGTAGAGTTGCATGGTAACGGAAGGGACGAGAGTCGAGGAGTCGATGGGTTGAGCCGCCGCACCGCTTCTTGGCTGGCCTGGTCTGTGTGGCTGCTCTGCGTGGCGCTGATCTCCTTCGCATTGCTGTTTTATTTTCTCTCCTCTCCGACCCCGGAGACACGCACCCCACCGGCTTTAACTGCGTTCTTGAGGGTGCTGTCATTGGCGTTCCCCACGGTCGGTGCGTTGGTGGCCTCACGCCGCCCTGAGAACCCCATCGGCTGGATCTTCTGCGGGACTGGCCTCCTCTACGGGGTGCAAGCCTTCGCCAGCGGATACGCAGATTACGCGCTGCCCGGTGGAGAGTTTATGGCTTGGATTTCAGGGTGGATTGGTGTCCCGGTCCTACCCTTGGCCGGAGTGCTATTGGTTTTGCTGTTTCCCAACGGCAAGCTGTTGTCCAGGAAGTGGCAGCCCGTGGTTTGGATGGCGGCTTGCGGGAGCGCGATGCTCGCCCTCGGGGCAGCGCTAGATCCGGGTTCTCTGTTGTTTCAACCGACCTTCGACAATCCGCTCGGTTTCGGTGGCGACATTGGCAAATTGGGTCCATCGGAGTCGATCGACGCTGGCGGCGTCGTCGAGATCTTGGTTAGAGTAGGTTTTTTCTTCGTCCTTGTGAGTTGGCTCTTCGCCGTTGCGGCGATGATTACGCGCATGGACCAAGCGAGGGGAGCAGAACGTCAGCAGCTCAAATGGTTCGTGTATACCGTTGTCCTATTGGTCGTCGGCTTCCTCGCAGCTCTTCTAGGGTTCGGACAGCATTCGGTTGCCTGGAATTTGGGCATAGCCGCTTTCAATTTCCTGCCAATCGCCGCTGGCATCGCAATACTCAGATATCGCCTCTACGATATAGACGTAGTCATCAACCGCACCCTCGTCTACGGTGTGCTAACGGCAGCGCTGGCGCTGGTGTACGTCGGTAGCATAGTCCTGTTGCAAGGACTATTCCGCGCCCTTACCGGTGAGACTTCGCAGCTGGCCGTAGTGGCCTCCACCCTAGCAATAGCCGCGTTGTTCGTGCCCCTGCGCCGGAGAGTACAGGCGTTCATAGATCGCCGCTTCTACCGCCGTAAGTACGATATGGCAACGACCCTGCAGGCGTTCAACGTGAGGCTGCGCAACGATGTAGACCTTGACAGCGTCGCCGATGACCTAGTAGAGGTGGTTAGAGAGACGATGCAGCCGGCGCACGTCTCATTGTGGTTGCGCCCGCCAGAAAGGTAGGATTAAAGTTTACCCGAACTTCGTCGTAACGATCGCCTGGCAAGGCGGGACAGAAGGGCTGGGAGAAGGAGGAAAGCGCGCATGACATCACCGAACCTTTTCCGATGGGGAGGGCTCGCAGCCCTGCTGGCTGGGGCGTTCTTCATTGTGGAAGCCGCGGCAGCTCCGTTCATCGAGGATTTTCATTGGGCATTCCACACGCTAGACGCCCCCGCCCACGCACTCTTGGCGGTAGGAGTGGTAGGCCTCTATCTCTGGCAGAGAAGGCAAGAGCCCTTCGAATGGTTAGGGACGGTAGGTGTTATTCTGATCGTTACCGCCTCCGTGTTGATCACCCTCGGTGGCCTCGTCCTCATCTTCGTTGATGGTGTGCTTGGGACTGAGGCGGAGGTGTTGAATGACCTTGTTCATCCACTAGAGCTGGTGGTGATGATGGGCGCGGTGCTTTTCGGTATGGCTACCATGCGTATGAATGTCTTGCCAAGCGGCGGAGCTCTGCTGATCATAATCGGTGCGCTAGTGTACTTCGGGATAAAAATTGTTGGCGTCGGGCCAGAATGGCTAATCTCGATAGCAGTGGCGATAGTCGGTGCCGGGTGGGTGTGGCTGGGGCAAGCTCTCTGGTCGGAAAGTGGTGAGTCGGTACAGCAGCCTAAGCGTGTGAGGTGATCGAGGCGCTAAGCAACGAGCTACCTTAGTTAGTGAAGCGATGCGAGCGGCCGGCGTCTCCTTGTGGCTGCGCCCTGACCTACGACCGAGGGAAACCGTAAGGCACGAGCAGGGCCGCTAGCCCGGCGACTCGTCCCTACCGTCGGCGGTATTACGGTGGCGATAGCTCAGTTTGCATAAAAGTGTGTATGGCGACCGTAGATATAAAGCGATAGGCTAGAAGTCACACTAGAACGCTAGTCCTGAAAACCGGAGAGCAAGCACGTGAAGTACATCCTGCTTGTCGAGGACAACTTATCCTTCGCGGGGCAATTCGCGCGGCTGCTGGAAGCGCTCCCGGGGCTCGAGATCGAGGTCGTCAGCGTGGGATCGCTCGCCGAGGCTCGTGAGCGCTTAGCTGAGGGTGGGCTCGACGCGGCCCTGGTGGACCTGGGGCTGCCCGACGGTGACGGCGTGAGCCTGATAAGGGAGATGAGCGCCGCCGTGCCGAGGGTGCCGTCGCTGGCAGTTACGGCGACGCTCATGGAGGAGGACACGCTGGCCCTGGTCTCCAAAGCCGGGGCGGTGGGGTTGGTAGACAAGCTGGGTTCTTTGTGGGAGATCGCGGAAGCCATCAAGCGCCTGTGGGAGGAGTAGCCGGAAACGGACCTTCCGCTGCTGTGTGCACCCACATTCCGAGAGGGAGCATTCTTAGAACATCGCCCCACCGGAGTTCTCCGAAATAGTATGTAGTGCGGCATGGGTCGGAACACAAGAGACGTTGGGCGAAGCGCCTAGCTCGCGCGTAAGAGAACATATCTTGAAGCCCCGGCAACGTGGGGGATGGAGTCTCCCCACCAGCGGGGAGTTGGTATGCTAGCCGACCAAGATCCTCGGCGCTTCGGCAAGGCTCTTCGATAGCCCTATCCGGGGCCAGCACGGTGTCTGGCCTTTACTTGTGCAACAATAGACCCTTGGTCTTGGAGATGGTGAGATAGTGTCGATGCAACCGTCCGACTTCGGTGGGGTGCCAGGGCGGACCCGGGAGGTCCTCCGCCAGAGCGAGGAGCGCTTCCGACTTTTGGTCGAGGGCGTCAAGGACTATGCCATCTTCATGCTCGACCCCTATGGCTACGTCACCACCTGGAACGAAGGGGCGCTGCGCATCAAGGGCTACGACTCCGAGGAGATAATCGGGGAGCACTTCTCCGTCTTCTACACCCAAGAGGACAAAGAGCGCGACCACCCAGAAGAGGAGCTGCGCATCGCGGCGGCCGAGGGTAGCTACGAAGAGGAGGGCCTTAGGGTCCGCAAGGACGGCTCGACGTTCTGGGCCAACGTGCTGATCACGGCCCTGAGAGACGAGGAGGGCGAACTGAAGGGCTTCGCCAAGGTCACAAGGGACATAACGGAGCGCAAGGAGGCCGAGGAGCGCGAGCGGCTGCTGGCCCAAGAGCGGGTGGCCAGAGAGAGGACCACGGATATCCTCGAAAGCATATCCGACGCGTTCTACGCCGTCGATCGGGAGTGGCGCTTCGCCTACGTAAATAACAGGGCTGAAGAGATGTGGGGCCGCACTAGGGAGGAGCTACTGGGCGAGAAGCTCTGGGAGGTGTTCCCCCAGGAGGTGGACTCGGAGTCCTACCGGCAGATAAGGCGGGCTATGGAGGAGGTGGTAACCACCGAGTTCGAGGCGTACTCGCCAGCCCTGGACGCGTGGGTGGCAGGGCGTGCCTACCCTTCTCGGCAGGGGCTGTCGGTGTACTTCCGCGACGTGACCCAGCGCAAGCGGGCGGAGGAATCCCTTAGGCGCGTGACCGAGGCAGAGCGCAAGCGGATAGCTCGAGATCTCCACGACGGTCCCTTGCAGGACTTCTCCTACACGGCGGCGGCCGTCGGCATGATCATGCTGCAGTCTGAGGACACAGATCTCGACGAGCGACTGCAGGCGGCCCTCGACGCGGTCCGACGTGGCGCCCAGGGACTGCGCGAGGTGGTCAACGACCTGCGCATCGAGGACGAACTCGACCGCCCCTTAACCGAGATGGTGGAGTCCGTGGTGAGGCGAAACCGGACCATGGTCAGGAACGCGCAGATAAGCCTGGAGGTGGGAGAGGAAGTCCCCGCCGCCCCCTTGGGAGAAACGGGGACGCAAGTCTCGCGCATAATCCGGGAAGCGCTCACCAACGCCCGCAGGCACTCGGGGGCGAAGAAGATCTCGGTGAGCCTGCGGACGGAGGCGGGCGATCTGCTCGCCGAGGTTTCGGACGACGGGGTGGGGTTGGGGCCTGACGACTCACCTGGTGTGGGGTTCGCCAGCATGCGCGAGAGGGCAGTGCTCATTGGCGGCCACTTGGAGATTGAGAGCAGAGAGGGACGGGGCACCAGCGTGCGGTTGAGGGTCCCTTTGCCACGAGGAACCTCGGAATGACCGTGGAATCTGAGGCGAGGCTAACTCGCGTCATGATCGTCGAGGATCACGCCGACTTCAGAGACCTTATGGAGATTCTGCTTGACAGACAGCCGGACATCGAGCTCCTGGCCAAAGCAGGATCGCTCCTCGAGGCCCGTGCCCAGGCCGCGAGGGTCGAGTTGGACGTGGCGGTCCTGGACCTGGGGTTGCCCGACGGGGACGGGGCGGATCTGATCGCCGATTTGCGCCGGGCTAGCAACGAGGTGAGGGTATTGGTCTTGAGCGCGAGTCTGGATCCTGCGGGCATCGAGAAGGCGAGGAGCGCGGGGGCCGACGAGATACTGGACAAGCTTACCCCCGTTGACGAGATCCTCGCTACGGTAAGGCGCCTGGGGAACGCCTGACAGCGGGTAGCAGAAGGATGGATCTCCTGCAACCCGCGCCGTAAGCACTCAGCTATTAGCATTCAGCTTTTTGTTCTTGCTGAAAGCTGATAGCTAATGGCTGAAAGCTCGCCGTGCATAAGGGTAGGGCCCTTATGCACGGCGCCGTCAGAGCCAGCGGAACGCGCGGCGAAGTTCCGCGGCGCCGTCCCGCTCGTAAGGGCGCCCGTGGGCCATGATCACCTTCTCCGGCCCCCAGGAGAGCATGCGTTCGAACGACGCCCGGGCCGCGTCCTTGCCCCCCAAGAACGTCAGCCGCAGGTCGATCGGCGCTTTCCCGTCGGGATCGGCGGCCCCGGCCAGCCGGACCAGCCACCGCCACGCCCCCCCGAGCTTCGCGGCTTCGAAGTTCTCGATGAGGTCAGCGAGGATCAGGGTGCGCGTCCGGCGGTGGAAGAAGACGACCTCCTCCATAAGGCGGCTCCCTCGGAACACGAGCTGATCGAGGTCCCCTCGCCACACCTCCTCAGGTAGGTCCCCGAGGTCCGCCTCGAAGGAGACGTCGAGGCCCTGGGAGGCGGCCCGCACCCTCACCCCCGGCGAGGCCCACGTCGTGGCTTCGGGGTAGATCCGCTTCCAGGCGGCTATGTGGGCGTAGTGGATCTTGTTGGGCGAGACCAGGTGGCGCACCGGTCCCACGGCGTCGATCTCGGCCAGCAACCCGCCGTCGGGCTGCGTCGGGGACCACAAGAAGAGGTCACCGTTCGCCAGCCGGGCGACCACCATGCGGGTCGGGAATGGGAACGAAAGGCCGATGTAGGCCATGCGCACGATTGGCCCGTCCGCCACCCAGAGGCCCTCGCCTACCGGCTTGAGGGTGTTTATGGGCTCGTAGAGTTCCACGGCCGGAGCATACCGGATTCACCCACCCGAGGCGGGGCGTTACCGAAGACCATCGTGCCGCACGACCCGGCCGGCTCTCGCGGCATCGGGGCTTTCTGCCACCCGCGCGATGGCTATGCGTGGCGTCGTCGTTGGCCAAGCGTGGCGCACGAAGGGGCACGAGATCCGGTCGATGCCAGAAGGAGGCCTCTCCGTACCCTCATGCTCGGAGCCAGGCAGAAGCTACCGGGTGTCACCTGCGGATGAGGGTCGCTGCAGTTGCCCAGACTGGCGGCACCGCAAGCAGCCCTGCAAGCCTGCGACACGCCGCAGCCGGGACCCCGGCGGACTTACGAGGCGAAGAAGCCCGTGAGTAGCTCGGCCACGGCGCCGGGGGCGTCCTCCTGGGCAAGGTGCGCGCAACGGGGTATCGTCCTCAGTTGCGAACCGGGGATGGCCTGGTGCAGTTGTTGGCCCCGCTCCAACGGTATCCAACGGTCCTCTTCGCCCCACACGATCATCACGGGGCGCTCTATTCTCGCGTAGTGCGGCTGCACCTCGTCGGTATAGCGCGGGTCGTTTTGAAGGATCTGGCGGTAGAATGCCTCCTGGCCCTCCGCTCCCAACCAGGGCTCGATGTAGGGCCCCAGCGCCTCGTCGCTCATCGGCACGTAGGTCGCGTCGCGGACGTAGGCGGCCACCATCGCCTCGTGCATGTAGGCAGGCATTTTCCTGAAGACCCCTACGTGGTCCTGGACGAGGCGGTAGAAGGGCGAGCCCCAGGGGGAGAGCGCCACCGCGTCGATGAGGGCGATCGCGCGGAATTCGCGCCCCTCCAGGAGGTGTGCCCTGAGGGTGATCGCGCCTCCGAAGTCGTGGCCAACGACGGCGGGCTTGTCCAACCCCAAGTGGTCAAGGAGCTCGGCGAGGACCCTGCCCTGGGCGGCCAGGGAGACGTCCTGGCCTTCCCTCATCTCAGAGGAGCCGTACCCGGGGAGGTCGTAGGCGTAGACTCTCATCGTCTCGGCCAGAGCGGGGACGACCCTGCGCCACACGTAGGAGGAGAAGGGGGTGCCGTGGACCAGCACCACCGGGGGTCCAGCCCCGAACGCCTCGTAGCGCACCACCCCTTGAGACGATCCGTACTCCCTGCTCAACGTCCAGCTATCCATGGCCTTGGATCTCCTCTCCGTTTCGTGCCCGCGCCGCCTATGATGGGCCGGCGGGATCCTTCGGTCCTGGTTCACGGGGTCATCATGAGGACTCGTGGTAGGGGGAAAGGACCTGCTGAAGCGACCCAGGCAGCACCCCACTCGGCCATACCTTCGTTCCACTCCCTGGTTGCCCTACATGCCGCGTCATGGAGGGAGAACCATGCCACATCTCGGCGTCAAGGGCCATCTCGAGGCGGAGGAGGTCGATCACTCGGGTTTCTGCCAGCGGTGTGACTGCCATGTGTCGCGTCGGCTGACTCTGTCGATCTGACACCCTTGCCCTCGACTAACAGGAACCCGCCCGTCCGTACCCTCGACGCTGCACGAGTTCGAGACCGTGAAAATGCGAGAGCTCCGTGACCAGGCACGTTCTTCCCGGCGGGGCCGGGGGCGGCTTCGGCGCCGTCCGTGTAGAGTGGCCGTATGAGGGTAATAGGGGCCGGCTTTGGCCGCACGGGGACGACGTCGCTGAAAGCGGCGCTACAGGAGTTGGGCTTCGGCCAGAGCTACAGCCTGAGCGAGGTCTTCGCGAACCCGGAGCACGTCCGTGTCTGGGAGACCGCCGGCGGCCTCGCCGGGGAGGAGGTCGACTGGGAAGAGTTCCTCGCGGACTACGAAGTCGCGGTCGACTGGCCGGCCTGCTCGTTCTACGAAGAGCTCATGGAAGCGTTCCCCGAGGCGCCCGTGATCCTGACCGTCCGAGATCCGCCAGCGTGGTACGAGAGCACGCGCTCGACCATCTACGAGCTACGGAGGTTGACCACCGGCCCACTCCCGGTGAGGGCGGCCTTCGCGTTTGCCGAACTGTTCGTTCCGGGCGTCGCGGGCGCCGTCCGGCTGGCCGACCGCCTCGTGTGGGAGGACACCTTCGACGGCCGCTTCGAGGATCGGGCCTACGCCATGGAGGTCTTCATGCGCCACAACGAGGCGGTCCGCCGCCGCGTCCCGCCGGAGAGGCTTTTGGTCTTCGACGTGCGAGAGGGCTGGGCGCCGCTCTGCGACTTCCTCGGCATCGAAGTCCCCGACGAGCCCTTCCCCCGCCTCAACGAGGCGCAAAAGATGCGGCGCAGACTCCTCGGCCACGTCGCGCTCTCGGCCGCCGCGCCGGCGCTCGCGGTGCTTACGGGCGTAGCCGTAACGGTGTTCCTTCTCAGACGCGTCGCAAGGTCACGGTAGCGTTGATGCCGCCCGAGTATCTGTGATCGGGAAGTGAAGGGTGTTCCGCCCCAGAGGAGAAGGAGGATGAGAAACCGATGACCGCAAGACCTGATGAACTACGCTCAAGGACGAACGTGGATGTGGTGCAGGAAAACTACGAGGCGGTCGGCCGCGGTGATATCCTCGCCGGGACATTGTGGATCTCGTGCGGGTGGCGCTCTGAGTTCTACGCACCTGCGCATGGTTGTGTAAGAACACCGAAGATTGCTGGTGGCCCGTAGTTCCAGGTAGTTTGACACGACAGCTACACTTGGAGCCAGGTATAGGAGGAGGTGATGGCAGCGCCTGACGCCGGAGAGAACGGCATCACTCCTGAGCAGCCATAAAACCTCGGAGGCTTCGCGCGGTGGAACCCGCCCTGCGCAGCCCGGAGCGTCCACTCCACAACGGCACCCCTGATCATCCAGGAAGGAGGTACGAACGTGATCGGAAAGCGTACAGCCGTGGAAACGGGCACGTATCTCGGGGAGTTCCCGTACGTGCGCTTTGGACGTGGGCCGGAGAACCTGGTGATCCTGCCCGGCTTAACCCTTGAGAACGAGCCCCCGAACCGGCTCGCCGCGTGGACCTACCGCCTCGGCTTCGGGCGTTTTGCCAGGGCCTACACGGTCTACGTGATCAATCGCAGGCGCGGCATGCCCCTCGGGTACACCACGCAGGACATGGCACAGGACTACGCGCGTGTGATCGAGAGTGAGATCGGCCCCTCGCACCTCATGGGATTCTCCACGGGGGGCTCCATAGCCCAGTACGTTGCCCTCGCCTACCCTCGGGCGCTCAGGAGCCTGGTCCTCGTTGTCAGCGCCTGTCGCCTGTCTGAGGAGGGCCGAAAGACGTGCCAGCGCTGGCAGGCGCTGACGCGAGAGGGACGCTGGCAAGAGCTGAGGGCTGACATGGCCTCCGTAACGGTGAGCAGTGAGACGAACAAACGCCTTGCGAGGGCATTCATCAGGGTGTTCGGGAGATTCGTCCTCAAGGTGCCATCCGACCCGCAGGACTTTCTCACCACACTAGATGCTGACCTGGGCCACGACACCGCCGGAAGGCTGGGCGAAATCTCCACGCCGTCCCTCATCATAGGCGGAAGCGAAGATCCCTTCTACTCAGAGAGCCTCTTGCGCGAGACCGCCGAGAAGATACCCGATGGTACCCTGCGCATCTACGAGGGCGTCGGACACGGAGTACCGAAAGAGCGCAAGCGCCGCTACGAGGACGACGCGCTTGCGTTCATAGACGATCACCTTGGAAGTTTGTCCGGTAGGCCTGGCCAGACGATTCCATCACGAGCCAAGGACATGAGGTGAAGAAGTTAGTGTTCCTGTTCGTGCTGTCGGTCACCGCGGCGGTCCTTCTGAATTTGAGGCGCCTGGCAGCGTCGCAGACCCAGGCATCCGACGAGGAAGATGCCGCCTGTGGCTGAAGCCAAAGGCAGCTCTTCCTACCTGATCCTCAACCCTGCGTCCGGCAGCGCAGCATCCCTACTTGGGAGTCTGACCGCAGCTGCTCGAGAACTCGGATCAGGGTACACATGCTGGAGGCCGGGGAGGACGCAGGGCACGCCGCCCTCGAGGCAGCGAAGGATGGTGCGGACTCGCTCGTGGTGGCCGGCGGCGACGGGTCAGTGGCCGGGGTAGCAGTGGAGCGCGATTTGCCTCTCGTGGTTGTGCCAACAGGCACGCTCAACCACTTCGCCCGCGACCTCGGGTTAGACCTTGCACACCCGCTACACGCCCAAACCCCTTTAGATATGCGGGAATTGCAAGCCTCTGCAAACCCCTGCAACGCCTGAGTGTCGGCAGATGTGCTGTTCAGTTTGGGACCAAGAACGTTTTGGATGGGTGCAAAAGGGGCTCCCTCCGATGGCCTAGTGGCAACGGGCCCTGCCCGAGTCGGTGTAGTTCCTGCCCTCCACGGGGACGAACTTCCAGTGGTAAAAGCCAGAACCGAGCTCGAGCTTCAGTACACCAACGGCGTCGACCTTCTTGGCCTGCGTGCGGGGCTCGTCCGGGCCGTGTTGAGTCCCGCCCGGCGCACCACCCGTCCCTACGATGAACTGGCGGATGCCCCTGGCCGAAGAACGTTCACCACTGGGGGTTATGCGCGCGAAGCGCTCGTAGCGGTGGGCGTGCCCATTGAGGATGACGTCGGCGTGATATTTGAAGAGCATAGTCCAGAAGGGCTTTACCTTGGGGCTATCGTAGCCATTACCGGAAGCGTAGAGCGGGTGTTGGAAGTAGGCCAGCGTGCACCCCGCTCGGTGGCGGTCGAGGTCTCTCCTCAGCCAGCGTCCTTGGGCAGACTGCCAGTCACACCCCCCGACCTCCTCGCAGTTACTGTTTAGGGCCACGAGGTGCCAGGCCCCTCGATCGTAAGAGTAGTAGCCTCGGGTGGGCTTGCCAGCCCGCCATCCGAAGTAATCGAAGTAGGGCTTCGCCCCGGAGCTTTCGTAGTCTTGGTCGCCAGCCACGGGCCTCGTGCGCTTCTTGTACTTGCCCCAGGTAGGATCGTAGCAGTTGCGGAACTGCGCGCGGGTGGCTTCGGGGTAGACGTTGTCGCCGAGGGTGAAGACGGTTCCCGGTATATTGCCCACGAGCCTTGCCGTTTTGCGGTCGGGCTTGAAGTCGCATCCGGCGATGTCTCCCGCGCCTACCAGCGTCACCGTCTGCGGCTTGCCGCCGCCGGGTACTGCCGTCAGCACGGCCGCTATGCATGCCACCAGCATCGCCGAGGCTATCGCGCCTACAATAACAACTGTCTTGCTCATCCCCTCCATCCTCCCCTGTGCAGGATGGAGAACGAACGCCTCATGTAATCAGACATGTCTCCTCCACATCCGTCCTCCAGTTACGCTCATGGTAGCTGGCCACGAACAATCGCGTACTCGACCGCTACATGGGGTGGTAGCGTGAGTCTGACTCCCCAACTCATCGCAGGTGGGCGAGATTCCAGAAGTATTACAAGTGTGGTGTGAACATACTAGACGGCCCCGTCTTGGAACCTCGAAGCTCGCAACCTTGCGTCACTGTGTCCTAGAGTCCCGGCCATATTCACCCAACGACGGAAAATTCTCAGAAAGCGAGATCCGTCTACTTTCACCCATCTTTTACCAAGGGTTTACGCCTGTTTAACACCGAACCATCGGGGAGGGTGTAGTCTGTTGGTGGACTTGGGAGTACTGCGGTCTTTCGCTCAGCGGCTTCCGGAGTCCGCGGCCTAGCGGTTGGACGTTCCCCCTCCTGTCTGCTGCTAGGTAACGGTGTACCGCCCGTGTGGAAAGGAGGTCTTTTAGCTCCAAGCGTCGGGAATTGGTAGGGACTTGCTTCGGGAGAGGAGAATGAGTTGAGAAGGTTGATGCTGCTTTTGGGGTTTGGCGGCGATGATGCTCGCGGCTTCTCCGGTCTTGGCCTGGCAGCCCGGACCCAACGAGGGGAGTAAGTTCGGGAAGAACTACTATCCCAGTAGTTACTTCACGTACTGCGAACCGGATGGCGACAAGTACTACGGCGACAGAAAGGCCTCTAACAACAACTGGTGCGACCAGTACTACACCGAGTACCAGAAGAAGTGGAACAACGGCAAGCAGTACTACTACGTCCACATCTACTACTGGTGGCAGACCCCGGACGGCAGAACGCACAAGTGGGACGACTGGTACTTCTGCCAGTACCACAGGTACAACGACCCGGATTCCTCCAAGCCGTACTTCAGGGCCTGGGTGACCTACAAGAGCACAGGCGAGAACTACTGGGAGTCGTTCTACTCCAAGGGTAGCCCTAGCCACTAACTATGGCCGTCCATTGTGAGTGGTTCCCCCGCAAGAGAACACCGACAGACAGGGTGTGCGCTCTCTCTGTAGGGTAAACCGTTCGCGGATAAGCAGAGCACCGGGTTGGCCTTGAGCCCGTAGAGCCTCCCGAGGCCGACCCGGTGCCTTCTATAGCTAGAGGGTGTCTAAGCCTAAGATGCTACTATTTTCCCCCTATGACGAGGCGGCTCGCTCGTGTTCGAGGCCTGTTCATAAAGCCGCTTTACGGAGTTCTAGGCAGTGCGCCTCTCCTAACGTCCTTACCAAACAGCAAAACTAGCCTATGTGGGCCAATAAAAAATAGTGCATTTGAGTGATACTCCCGTCCCTTCACAAGAGTATGCTACGTCCATCACGTGTTAGGAGGAACCCACGTGAGGGCGCAGGACGGCTACCTGCCCTCCATCTAGACCAGGGCTAGCCACCCAAACCTACTCTCTACCTGCCACCAAGTCGAGAATGTGCCCTCTGGAGGGGGGATAGGTCTAAAGGCAGTGGGCGTCATAAATGCAGGATAAGATCACTCCAGCCGGGAGTAAACTCACGGGTCGTCTGGTTTTTCCAGATAGTCCGGACTATGAGAGCGCTCGTCTGGGATGGGCCCGACAGTTCTCTAGATTCCCCCTCGTAATCGTCTTCTGTCAGAACGTCCAGGATGTCGTTAACGCTATCAGTTGGTGCCGAGAGCACGATGTCGCCTTTCGCGCCCGAAGCGGCCGGCATGCCCTGGAAGGTTGGTCCTGCTTGGACGGTGGGGTGGTCATCGACGTGAGCGATATGAACCGGATCCACGTTGACGAGAGCGCGGGGGTGGCCACCGTGCAGACCGGCGCCACCCAAGGGGCGGTGGTTAAGGCACTGGGGAAGAGGGGGTACACCATCCCCAGCGGAGGAGAGGGGACCCCCGGCATCGGTGGCGTCACCCTGGGCGGCGGGATCGGCCTGCTCGCCCGCAGCATGGGTCTGGCCAGACTGGGACCCAAGAGAACGCTTCTCGCAACACTCGTGTTGTGGCTCGTCGCTATCATGGCCGTTACGTTAGCTTGGGCTCCCTGGGTGTTGTTTGTGGCGGAGCCTCTCCTCTTTCTCGCGCTGGGCGCGACGTTTGCGCTAGGCCCGGTCCTGCTCATCGCCCTCTCGCCGTCCGAGAAGCTCACGGAATTTATGGGATTCTTCGTCATGGTCGGCAATGTTGCCACTGTCCTCGGACCAGCCATTGTAGCGCTACTTTTGGTGGTGTTCGGGGGACTTGGGACGGGATCGTACCGAATCGCTATGAGCTCCTTCGCGGTGGCTATGGTGCTCGGGATCTTCCTCCTCCTGCGCGTCCCAGACGCCCGCACCCCAGACGCCAGCACTTGACACTGTTAATAATGCTAGTGATGCCTGCGCTTATGGTGTGGCGTGGTGTTTGGCAGTACCGTGACGTTGCTTGAGGCTATGTTCGCCGTGGCCAGATCCGGTTCTTATCGCGGTTGATGTCAGCACGCGTGATACCTGTGGGGTTACTCCCTATGGCGAAGGGACTACCCGGGACAGGCGCGAAGCCACCACGGCCATCACCTAACAGCGAGAAGTAGTCGGCGTATTGCGATAGGCCCTTTAGCATGTTCCTCCCTCGTTCCTGCCGTAGGAGATGCGTCACCATGATGTGCAAGAAGCTCCGCAACTCCGCATCGATACCTCCTAACCTCTCACTCGAAGAGCTTGTACCCAAAGTATGCATCGTATCTCTGGGCCACCTGCTATTTTGGTCCTCACACTTTACTCCCTGCTGCCTCGCGTACAGCGCGGACGAAGTTTTTCACTAGCTTCGATTCGCTTCCTTCGACCCAAGCGAGCCCCATCCAGCTCGTGGCGTCGGGCACGTCCAGGGCACGGTAGACTACGCCTTCTCGGCTAATCCGCTCGGCGGAGCTTGGTAGAATGGCGATACCGATGCCGCTGGCCACCAAACCTACGATCGTTTGAAAGTGAACCGCGTGTTGCGCAACCTTTGGGAAGGCGCCAACACGCTGAAATAGCTCGACAATCTGCGCGTGAAAACCGGGAACCAGTTGGCGCGTAAAGAAGATCAAGGGCAGATCTGCGATAGTTTCCAGCGATACGCGATCGAGTCTCTCTAGTATGTGGCCCGAGGGCACGGCGACTACCAATCGCTCTTCGAGCACTGGCTCAATCCGAAGGCCCGGCGCCCGTATTGGTAGCCGCAACAGCCCTACCTTTATCTCATCCTCGTACAGCGCGTCGACCTGTTGAGCGCTCGTCAATTCCTTGAGTTCCAGCTCGACACCACCGAAACGCTCGCGGAAGAGTCGTATTGAGGGGGGGAGCAAGCTCAATGTCGCCGAGCTTATGAAGCCCACGTCAAGTCGGCCCCGAATCCCTTGTTCGGCGCCCCTGGCCGCGTCCTGAGCCTCTTCAACGGCGCCCAGTATCGCCCGTGCCTGCTCCAGAAAAGCGCGTCCTGCGTCGGTAAGTCTTACTCGGCGGGTGCTTCGATTCAGTAACTCGACTCCCAACTCCGCCTCCAAGCCCTTAATCTGCATGCTCAACGGCGGCTGGCTCATGTGCAGCCTCTGGGCGGCCCGTCCGAAGTGATTCTCCTCGGCCACCGCGACGAAGTAACGGAGCTGGCGTAGTTCCATCGATTGATATGTAACTCATATCAATCAAGCAGTCAAGAATATATTGGACTTATGAACTGTGTGTCCGTAGAGTGTCCTGCTATCAAAGATGCAATCATCCGGTCCGTGGACGAGGAAAGGGAATCTAGTGGAGCAAGGGGCTAGCGACAGCAGGATAGATCCGACCGTATTCTACGTCTCACTTGTGGTGGTTCTGGCATTCGTCGCGTGGGGCGTGTTTTTCACGGACAACATCGCCACGGTCACGGGGGCCGTTCTCACCTACGTGATGACGAACTTCGGGTGGGTCTTCATACTCTCGACGTTGAGCTTCCTGATCTTCATGCTCTACCTGGCTTTCTCCCGATACGGCAGCATAAGGCTTGGCAGGGACGAGGAGGAGCCCGAGTTCCGCACCGTCTCTTGGATCGCGATGATGTTCAGCGCGGGGATGGGCATAGGCCTGATGTTCTTCGGCGTGGCCGAGCCGATGTACCATTTCGGCGCCCCGCCGCACGGCCTGGCGAAAGCCAACACCGAGGGGGCCGCCGAGACGGCGATGCAGTTCACTTACTTCCACTGGGCTTTCCACCCGTGGGCCATCTACGCCGTGGTCGCCCTCTCCATCGCGTACTTCACCTTCCGGAAAAGGACGCCGAACCTCGTTAGTTCGGCTTTCCGGCCGATACTGGGGGACAGGGTGGAGAGGTGGCCAGGCAAGACGCTGGACATCCTGGCGATCTTTGCCACCCTTTTCGGGTCGTGCACCTCCCTGGGCCTTGGTGCCCTGCAGATGAACAGCGGCCTCAACTTCATCTGGGGCGTACCGCAGACCACCACGATGGCGATAATCATAATCGTCATCGTGACGGCGCTGTTCGTCGTCTCCGCGATCTCCGGCGTCGAGCGCGGGATCCAGTGGCTCTCCAACGGCAACATGGTGATGGCCGTGTTCCTGCTTCTCTTCGTGCTACTGATGGGGCCGACCCTCTATATAGCGAACATCTTCGTCGCCTCGATCGGGAACTACCTCTTCAACCTCATACCGATGAGCTTCACTACCGCGGCCAACGGCGACCCGGAGTTCCTCTCGGGCTGGACTATCTTCTACTGGGTGTGGTGGGCATCCTGGGGACCGTTCGTGGGCACGTTCATAGCCAGGATCTCGCGAGGCCGCACCATCAGGGAGTTCACCTTCGGGGTCCTGCTCGTCCCGAGCCTGGTCAGTTTCGTATGGTTCGCCGTCTTCGGAGGGGCTGCCATGAACCTCGACCTTTTCGGAGGAGCGAACATAGCCGCGGCCGTGGCGGAGAGCCAGGAAGCCGCGTTGTTCTCGACCTTGGAGCAATTCCCGCTGGCGGCGGTGACGTCGTTCATAGCGATACTGCTGGTCGGCATCTTCTTTGTCAGCGGAGCGGACGCGGCTTCCGTAGTGATGGGTATGCTCTCCTCCAGGGGCACCCTGCACCCCAAGGCGTGGAACGTCGCCATGTGGGGCTCCCTTACCGGCGCGGCGGCGGCGGTTGCCCTCCTGTTCGGCGGGCTCAATGGTCTGCAGACGGTCGCCATCTTGGCCGGGGCACCATTCGCGCTGATCATGATCGGCATGGTCTACTCGCTCTTCAAAGCATTGCGAGAAGAGAAGTTGCCGTCAGCCGTGGTGCAGCAGCCAGGCGCTGCCCCCGAGCCAGGGAGGGCGATGTCGTCCTCTCCCAGCGGGGCCCCGGCCCCACAGAGGATGTCAGCGAAGGATCCCAGAGTGCCGGGTAGCGGACCTTACACTGGCTGACCAAAGCTCCGCGCAAGACCGACGCAGCGGGTCAAGAGAATTCAAGGAGGCTCTGGTCGCCATCCAGACTCCCAGTGCGACAACTTACCGGATGCCGTTCGACCAGTTGGGTTGGAGGTGTCCGAGCCCGACGAGGGTTAACGGAATAACGAGATACGAAGGAGGGAGAATGGGCAGGCCACGAAACCCGTTTCGGGGCGTCATGGACACCATGAGCGAGATGGCCCGGATGCGCGAGTACGCCGAAGGGGGAGGCGGCCAAGAAGAAGGACGCAGGTCCCACGCCACCGCCTGGGTCCCGACGACCGACATCTTCGCCGTCGGGGATGACCTGGTGATTCGCTGTGAACTTGCCGGCGTGGGACCCGACGACGTAGAGATCTCGCTCTCAGGCGGAGCGCTGACCATCGACGGGGAGCGCAAGGGTGAGCCGGAGGCATCCGAGCACTACACGCGCGAGCGCTATTACGGCCACTTCAGGCGGAGGTTGAAGCTGCCTGAAAACATAGACGCGAACAGTGTCAGCGCGAGTTTCGAGAACGGCCTGCTGGAGGTCACCGTGCGGGGCGGGGCGGACCACCATGAGCCAGAGCAGATCCAGATCAAGCACACGCCGGCGGAAGAGACGAGCATCCGGACGGGCTGACGAGTAAGACCAGGTCGACTGGGGGTATCTTATTGAACAACCATGAGGTAATAGTCGTCGGCTGCGGCGGGCTCGGGTCGGCCGCGCTGTACTGGATCTCGCGGGAGATCGGGGCTTCCGTGCTCGGCATCGAGCAGTTTCGATTGGGGCACGAGCGCGGCGCGTCGCAGGACCACTCCCGGATCATCCGTCTGGCCCAGCACCAGTCTCAGTATGCGGCCCTGGCCCCGCACGCCTACGAAGCTTTCTACGAGGTCGAACGCGAGTCGGGCTTACAGGTGGTTCTCAAGACCGGCGGCCTGGTCATCGAGGACCCGGAAGGGCGCGATCCGGAGAAGGTTGGCACCCGGAACGTCGACGGCTACGTCGCGGCCTTCGAAGAGCACGGCTTCGACTACGATCTACTGGATTCCGGGGAGGTAATGGATCGCTGGCCGCAGTTCCGCCTCTCCGGCTCCGAGCGCGCGATCTATCAACCGGAGTCCGGTCTTGTGGACGCCCGAAAGTCCAACACCGTGCACGTCGCCCTGGCCCGCGCCCGAGGCGCGAATGTTCTGGAGAATACCCCCGTCCAGGCCGTGCGCCCGAACGGTGCGGGTGTCGAGGTCGTTACGGACGCCGAGACCTACTACGCGGACCGGGTGGTCGTGGCGAGCGACATGTGGTCGAACGAGGTCTTGCGTGAGACGGGAGTACAGATACCGCTGACCATCACCCAGGAACAGCTGACTTACTACGCGACGCCGAATCTGCGCGAGTTCTCCCCGGAGCGCTTTCCCGTCTTCATGTGGCACGGGACCCACAACTTCTACGGGTTCCCCGTCTACGGCGAAGTGGCGACCAAGCTCGGCCAGCACATGGGCGGGCACGAGGTCACGCCAGAGACCAGGACCTTCGAGCCAGACCCGATTCGCCTGGAACGTTACCGGGACTTTCTCGAAAGGCATATCCCGGGTTTCCTCGGGCCGGAGCTGTACACCAGGACGTGCCCGTACACCATACCGCCGGACCAGAACTTCGTTCTGGACACGCTGCCGGAGCATCCGCAGATCTCGGTGGCGATAGGCGCGGGCCACGCCTTCAAGTTCGCAAGTCTCATCGGCCGGGTACTGTCGGAGCTCGCGCTGGAAGGCTCCTCCACCTACCCCATCGAGCCTTTCGAGATCACGCGCCCGGCCATCACCGACCGTACCTTCGAGAAGACGTTTCACGCGTGATGACTGGCTCTGCGGCCGATTCCGGACGGAGGGCCGTTCCCGCGCGATCCGAGAACCGTGGGGGACGGGCGACGGTACCCAAGGACCGTGGCACCCTTGGGCAGACCAACACCCTGCTGGAGCGTGGGGTAGACCTCGAGCGTCTCCGCAGGGACCGGCTTCGCAAGGTCCAGGCGGAGATGCGGACCCGCGACGTGGGCGCGCTGCTGCTCACCGACCCCATAAACATCCGCTACGTTACGGGCGTCAGCGTGATGCCGCTGTGGTCGGCCACGAACCTCGCCCACTACGTGCTGGTGCCCGCGGAGGGAAGCCCGATAGTCTTCGAATTTGCCAGGGCCAAGTTTCGCGCCGAGGAGTTTTTCTCGGACGTGAGGAACGCCCACTACTGGCAGGCCCGCTTCGCCGAGGGGATGGCCGCGGAGCGCTCGGGAGAATGGGCCGCGGAGATCAAAGACGCGCTCGGGGGTTGGGGAGTGGGCGACGACCGGCTCGGCGTGGATTGCCTGGACTACCACGGCTTCTCGGCGCTCCAGGGACAGGGGATCAAGCTCACGGACGCCGACGACCCGATCCAGGCGGCGCGCGTCATCAAGACGGCGGACGAGATCGAGCTCCTGAAACAGTCCGCTGCCGTCTGCGAGGCCGCGCTGTACGATCTCGAGGAGGCCATCTGCCCCGGGGTGAGCGAACACGAGCTCTTGGGCGTCTTCTACCACAAGATGCTCTCCCTCGGAGGGGAGCACTGCTTCTCGCGGCTCCTCAGCACGGGACACAAGACGAACCCCTGGTTCCACGAGGCGGGCAGCAAGCTCGTGCGCCCAGGCGACCTCGTGGCCTTCGACACTGACATGACGGGCCCGGAGGGATACGTATGCGACGTCTCGCGCACGTTCTTGTGCGGGGAGAGACCGACCCCCGCGCAGAAGGAGGCCTACGGGGTCGCATACGAGTTCATCCAGGAACTGGCTAGACGGCTGCGACCCGGCCTGGGCTACGCCGAGCTCGCCGAGGACCTCCCCGAGTATCCGCACGCCTACAGGGAGCAGCGCTACTCGTTCGTCTTGCACGGCGTGGGCACGGACGACGAGCCGCCGTTCTTCCCGTTTTCCGACGAGCCCGGGGCCGAGAAGTTGGTTGGGGAGTTCAGGGAGAACATGGTAGTGAGCGTGGAGTTCTATGCGGGCAAGGTCGGCGAACAGGACGGGGTGAAGCTGGAGGATGAGGTCTGGGTAGGCCCGGACGGACCAGTGATACTCTCGCTCTACCCCTACGAGGAGGAGCTGCTCGCATGATCTCGGATACACCTTCAGGAAGATCCTTTGGAGAGAGGAGGTTCAGGATGACCATCGACCGAACGGACCACCAGGCGGCGGGCAACCCACGGCCACGCACGCCGGAGGACTTCACCAGGGAGGAGACTTACAAGCGTACGCGCCTGCCGGTTGACCTGGCCTCGACCCTGTTGCCGGAGGCTTACACTTCGGAGGAGTTCTTCGCGATCGAGCGGGAGAGGATCTTCGCCTCGGGCTGGATCGCCGTGGGCTGCACCTCCCAGTTGGACGATCCGGGAAAGACGCTTGTGGCCAGGGTGGCGGGGCGCTCGATCATCGTCACCCGCGATAAGGCCGGCGTGCTAAGAGCCTTCCACAACGTCTGCCGCCACAGGGCGGCAAAGCTCCTGGACGATGGTCGCCAGATGATCCGGAACAACAGGATCCGCTGCCCCTACCACTCCTGGACCTACGACCTCGAAGGCAAGTGCCTCGGAACTCCGCTCTTCGAGGGCTCCGATATACCCAAGGAACAGCAGGCCATCTTCGACATGTCGGATGTCAAAGGCTTCGACAAGGCGGACTATGGCCTCATGCCGGTAAGGGTAGATAGCTGGGGCTTCCTGGTCTTCATCAACCTCGATCCCGACGCCGCGCCACTCGAGGAGTTCCTCGGCGACCTGCCGGAACGCTGTTCGGGTTACCGGCTCGACGAGTGGCAGGTGGTCCGGGAGAAGCGCTACGAGATAGCGTCAAACTACAAGCTCATCGGCGAGAACTTCATGGAGTTCTACCACCTGCCGTGGGTGCATCCTGAGCTGGTCGAGGTCTCCAGGATGGAGGACCACTACCGTTGGCAGGGGCCGGGGATGTACATGGGCTTCTGCACGACTCCCATCTCCCAGAACACCGACGCCGGCGGCTGGCAGGGTCTGCCTCCGGTCGGCTCCTTGAGCGGGACGGACGCCGAGAGCGGGCGGTTCATCTGGCTCTTCCCCAACACCGCCGTCAACATCCTGCCCAACCACTCCTTCATCATGATGACCCGCCCTGAGGGCCCGTCCCGCACCATCGAAGATACCTACATCCTCGCCCACCCTGAGTCCGCCGATACTCCGGACTCCGAAGAGGCGCTCGACCAGTTGGCGAAGTTCTGGAACCTGGTGAACGTCCAGGACGTGGAGATTGTGGAGCGGGTGCAGGAGGGGATCTCGAACCCGGCCTACAGGGGTGGGAGGATGTGCTATCGCTTCGAAGAGCCGTTGCACCGCTACCAGAACATGATCATAGACAAGATGGTGGGGGTGGATCGGGTGCCACCGGGCGACGAGGAGCAGATGAGCCAGATGTTCGTGAATCCTTCGGAGACCCCCGACTGGACGAGCCCGGAGTAAAAGCAAGCCCGAGACCCCGATTGGACGAGCCCACAGTAGAGGCAAGTTCGATTAGAGGAAGCCACAACAAGTTATTGAACACGAGATTCTTACGGAGGTAGACAGGATGCAGCTACCGGAGCGGAGCAAGTACGTGATCATCGGCGCCGGGGTACACGGCCTGAGCACGGCCTGGCACCTGGCGAAAGAGCTGAAGGCTCGGGGCCGTGGCTCGGGCGAAGACGTGATCGTTCTGGACAAGACCGGCATCGCCGCAGGAGCCTCGGGGATCGCATGTGGGACGGTCCGCAACAACTACTTCCAGCCCGCGATGCGCGAGCTAATGGCTTATTGCGTCTCCGTCTGGGAATCGGACCCTGAAGCGTTTGCCTACCATCCGGTGGGATACATGCAGATTTCACCGGAGGTCATGCACGAGGACATCGTCCAGATCTACAAGGAGCAGCAGGCAATTGGCTATCCATCCACCCTCGTGGAGGGGGAAGATGAATGCCGCCGCTACATGAAGAATCTCTTCCACGACTGGCGGGCGGAGAACATCACCAGCGTCCTGCACGAGCATCGCGGCGGCTACGCCCACAACAAAGCTTCGGTAAGAGGTCTCGCCGAAAAAGCCCAGGCCGAGGGAGTACGGATCCATACCGGTGTCCGGGTCACAGGCCTGCGCCTCGAGGGCGGCGCCGTTGAAGCCGTGGAGACCGAGGAGGGAGCGATCCATTGTGAACAGCTAGTCGTAGGCGTGGGTCCCTGGATCCGGGACGTCTGGGCGATGCTCGACTTACCCGAGAAGATCACGATCATGGATTCCGAAGGCCGGCTTCACCGCGACCGCGATATGTGGACGTACTGGTCGCTGCAGGAGGGTACGCTGGGCGTGGACCCGAACTTCCTCACGGACAATGACGGCGCCATGCCGCCGGTGGTCCACGTGGATACCGACGCCCCACTCTACGACGATGAGGGAGAGCTCGTCACGAACGGGCTGTGGGGCATCTATTACAAGCCGGACTTCAACTTCGGGGGCGTGCAGGGCGGGGCCGCGCCACACGTGGTTGACCAGCCGGCACAGGAGGTGGCCGTAGACCCTTACGGACCAGAGAGTCCGGACTTCGTGGTCGGAGAAGACTTCGCCAGGATGTGGACCGCGGCGCTCTCGCACTGCCAGGCGCGCTTCGAGGGCAAGCGAGGGCTCTTCTCCGAAGAACCGTCCGGGGGCATCGGCTGCTTCACGCCAGACAGCTTCCCGGTCTTCGACACCTTCCGCCAAAACGCCTACGTCATCGCCGACTCCAACCACGGCTACAAGATGATCGGCGTCGGTGCGCTCGTAGCGAAGGAGCTGATGGATGAGCCCCAAAGCCTGTTGGAGCCGTTCCGATTTTCCCGCTACGAGACCGGCAAGCTGCATCCGACGAGCCACTCTCCATTCCCCTGGAGCTAGAAAGAGCCCACTATGCCAGAGAGCCGCGACCAGTTATTCATCGCCAACGGGTGGACTCCCGCCCGCGACGGTCGTACTTTCGAGACCATAGACCCCTCTACGGAAGAGGTCCTCGCCACCGTCGCACGCGGCGGCACGGAAGACGTAGACGACGCGGTCGCCGCCGCCCGCGCGGCTTTCGACGGGCCGTGGCGTCGGGTGACACCGCAGGAGCGTGGACGACTGTTGTACCGGGTGGCGCGGGAGCTGGAGGCCAGGACCGACGAGTTCGCCGAGCTGGAGACCCTGGATACGGGCAAGCCGCTCGGGCACGCGCGCGGTGAGATCTCAGGCTGCGTCGGCTACCTCGACTACTATGCGGGTATGGCCGACAAGATCCACGGCGAGACAATACCGCTTGGCCCGGACTACCTCAACTACACGGTGCGCGAGCCGCTAGGCGTGACGGCCCACATAGTGCCGTGGAACATGCCCCTCAGCATGGTCTGCCGCAGCCTCGCCCCGGCTCTCGCCGCCGGAAACACCGCCGTCATAAAGCCTGCCGAACAAACTCCCCTGACCGCCCTGAAGTTCGCCGAGATATTCTTGGAGCTTGGTTTCCCGCCGGGGGTCTACAATGTCGTTACTGGCTTCGGGGGCGAAGCCGGCAAGGCGCTCAGCGAACATCCCGGTATAGGTTCGATCACCTTCACCGGCTCGGTGGAGACCGGACGTAGCATTCTGCATGCGGCCGCCGAGCACGTGAAGCCGGTCGTGCTGGAGCTCGGCGGCAAGTCTCCACAGGTCATCTTCGCCGACACCGACCTGGACCTCGCGGCTGCAGAGGTTGCCAAAGGCATCTACTCCAATACCGGCCAGTACTGCGACGCGGGCTCCCGTCTCCTCGTCGAAGAGGGAGTCAGAGAGCCACTCTTGGAGAGGATGCTGGAGCACTCCCGCCAGATAGAGCTCGGGATGGGCATGGACGACCCCGACATGGGGCCGCTGGTCTCCGCCGAGCATCTGGAGCGCGTTCTGAGATACATCGCGTCGGGCCAGCAAGAGGGCGCCAACATGCTCATCGGTGGGAGGGCCGAGGAGTTCGAGCGGGGATACTTCGTCTCCCCGACCGTCTTCGATGGGGTAGGGAGCAAGATGCGGATAGCCCAGGAGGAGATCTTCGGCCCCGTTCTCTCGGTCTTCCCCTTTTCGGACGAGGACGAGGCCGCAGAGATGGCCAACGACTCGAGCTACGGTCTCGCCGCCGGGATCTTCACGCGGGACATGGACCGCGCCCTGCGCTTCGCAAGGGACATCGAGGCCGGATACGTCATGATCAACGAGTACTTCTCTGGTGGCGTGGGCTCTCCCTTTGGAGGCTACAAACAGAGCGGCATCGGGCGGGAGAAGGGGCTGGTCGCACTAGATAATTACACCCAGATCAAGAACGTGGTAGCGCGAGTGAGATAAGCCGGACCCCGCACTATGGCTGACAGTCGGCATGCCGATGATGGGAAGGTTCGAATGAGTGATGGCAGCGAAACTGCGACCGTGGTGAGCAACCTCCCTGGCATCGATGAGAAATCCGTTCGAGCGTACCGACTCGAACGAGTCATGGCGCGGTTGGTTCGCCACGATCTCGCGGGCATCGTGCTGTTCGACCCTATCAACGTTCGTTACGCTACCGGCAGCCGGAACATGCAGGTATGGGCCATGCACAACGCGATGCGGTACGCGTTCATCGCCCCGGATGGACCGGTCATCCTCTTCGATTATCCAGGGAGCTCGCACCTTTCGGACCACCTCGAAACCATAGATGAGCAACGTCCGGCGGTAGGGTGGGACTTTTACGGCAGCGGCGCGAGAAGCGAGGAACACGCCGAAAGATGGGCCGCCGAGATCGCCGACCTGGTGGTCCGGCACGGCGGCGAAAACAAACGCCTCGCCATGGATCGCGCGGACCTGCTCCCCTTGCGGGCGCTCATGTCCCGCGGTGTGGACGTCGTCGACGGCAAGGGGGTGATGGAGATCGCCCGTTCCGTCAAGTCCGATGAGGAGATCCGGGCCATGAGGCATTCCATCGACATCTGCGCCAGGAGTATGACCCGTATGCGCGAGGTGCTGAATCCCGGCGTGCGGGAGTCGGAGATGCTGGCGACCTTGATGTACGAGAACGCTCGTCTGGGGGGAGAGTACCCGGAGACGCGCCTGCTGACCAGCGGCCCGCGCACCAACCCCTGGCTTCAAGAGACTTCGGATCGGACCCTCGAGCCGGGCGATCTGGTGGCCTTCGACACCGATCTCATCGGATCGTTCGGCTTCTTCACCGACGTGTCGCGCACGTGGCTGGTGGGCGAGGGCAAACCCAGCGATGAACAACGTCGCTTGTATACGCTGGCGCGAGAGCAGCTCGAACACAACGCAGAGCTGCTGAAACCGGGGCTGGGTTTTCTGGAGATGACCGAAAAGTCGTGGAAGATGCCGGATGTCTACGTCCCCAATCGTTACGCCGAGATCGTCCACGGTGCCGGTATGGCGGTCGAATACCCGCTGGTCTTCTACCCGGAAGACGTGGAGGCGTCCGGCTACGATGGGGTGTTCGAGGAGAATATGGTGGTCTGTGTAGAGAGCTACATCGGCGCGGTTGGCGGACGCGAGGGCGTCAAACTCGAGCAGCCGGTCGTGATCACCCGTGACGGATCGCAGCCACTTTGCACTTATCCTTTTGAGGATCACTTCCATTAATGAGGTGAGGTACAGACCCCCTGGTGACAGCGGCAGAGGGTATCAACGCTCCGAGACCATGGCGGCCGACTAGCCGGAAGGCGATGTGCTCGGGTCCGTGGGTCGGGCGTTAGGCGCAGAAGCAAACTGTAGGAGGTCAGGTTATCGTGAGAGCCGTGCTGCTCACCGGCCACGGAGGACCGGAGAAGCTCGAATATCGGGAGGACGTACCCATCCCCGAACCCGATCGGGGCGAGGTCCTGATCGAGGTCGGCGCCGCCGGGATAAACAACACGGACATCTGGACCCGGGAGGGAGCCTACGGGGCGGAGGACGATCCAGATAAGGTACAGGGCTGGCGCAGGGAGCCCCTGAAGTTCCCGAGGATACAGGGAGCGGACATCGCCGGCCGGATCGTCGCCGTGGGTAATGGGGTGTCCGAGGGTAGGATCGACGAGAGGGTCGTCGTGGACAACGCCCTCTACTTCGGAGATGAGAAAGAACTTCTCGACTGCGGGATCGTGGGTAGCGAGCGCGACGGAGGCTACGCGGAGTACGTCACGGTCCCGGCCGAGAACGCCCACGCGGTATTCAGTGAGCTCTCGGACGCCGAACTGGCTACCTTCCCGACCTCCTACATCACCTCACTCAGGATGCTGAACCGCGTCAGGATCGCCGAAGGAGAGACCATCCTCGTGACCGGCGCTTCCGGCGGGGTAGGGACCGGGCTGGTGCAGCTCGCCAAGCTGCGAGGGGCGTACGTGATCGCCCAGGTGGGATCGGGCAAGGAAGAGCAGGCGCGCAGGATAGGGGCGGATGCGGTCGTACGTAGGGACGCGATGGACCTCGCCGCCGAGGTGAGGGAGGCCGCGGATGGAAGACCCGTCGATGTCGTCGCGGACGTCGTGGGCGGCCCCGCTTTCGCAAAGCTGTTGAACGTGCTCAGGCCGATGGGACGGTACGTGGCCGCCGGCGCGATAGCCGGACCGGTGGTAAGCCTCGACCTGAGGACGCTCTACCTCAAACAATTGGAGCTGATCGGCTCGACCATGGGGACCCACGAAGAGTTCGCCGAGCTCGTCAACCATATCTCCTCCGGGCAACTCGAACCGCTGTTGGCGAAGACCTACCCCCTATCGCAGGTCCGTCAGGCCCAGGAGGATTTCAAGGCCAAGTCGTTCTTTGGCAAGCTCGCGTTGATCCCTTCAGAATGATTCCGAGGGCGCTGGAGCAAACGGCAGGTAACTCGCGATCGGCAACGATGTCGATGATGCGCCCATGTCCGTGCCGGCGATCTCGACGCACCGGTACCCTCAGACGCCGGTGATCCTGGGGTCCAGGTTAAGGTGGGCCGATCAAGATTTTAGGAAGGTGACCGGATTGTGATAGACGGCGGAGGAATGCTGGGAGCACCGCTCCTCTTCGCTGTAGAACTGAGCATCCTATACGCTGCCGGTACCTACGCGATGGGTCACCTGATGGCATTTTCGGGTTTCGGTGGTGGCGGTAATGCCCTGGGACGTTTGGCCTTCTACCTCCTGGTGTTTCCGGGTGTGGTCCTGCACGAAGGTGCCCACTACCTGGCATGCGTCCTCACCGGAACCAAGGTCACCCGCTTCGCACCATTCTCGCCGGGTAGATCGAACGATGGTCGTCTCCTGTTGGGCTACGTCCGTCACGAACGTCGCGTCTTCCCTGTGGGAGCGATTATCGGGTTGGCGCCGATACTCCTGAACCCTCTGGGACTCCTGCTCGTCACCGCGTTGCTCACGCCTCTCACACTTCAAGAGGTAGCCAAGCCCTCTGCCGAGGGCGTGGTAGAGGGGCTCTTCATGAGTGGCTTTCTAACCGACACCCCACTGTTGGCCACTATCTGGGCGTACCTGACTTTGAGCTTCGCGTTGGGAAGCGTACCCAGCCGAGAAGACCTGTCGAGCCTGCCGCTGCTGCTAGTGGTCTTCGGAGTCGGGATCTTCTCGATCAGTCTTCTAAGGACAGGCTCCGAGAGAGTTCTCTCCCCAGCGATCCACGACCTGGCCGCGCTGGCGGCCGGACTCTACGCCCTGCCAGCCATAGTAGCCATTGTCGCTGCCCTCACGATGGGACTTGCAGGTCGGACGCTACGGTAATGAAGCCGGGTCGAGGTCGCTCATCGGTCCTGCTTTGCCTAGGTGTGCAGGTAAGACGCGGGAGTATTGCCTGGTACGTAATGTACCTATCGGAGATGACGGAAGATAGCGCCGCAATCCGGGCACTTACGCTCCCGAACACTGGGATGCCGTGCACGCAAGTTCGTTGGTGCCGAACTTCCTCAGGCCAGGAGCAGGTCTGCCACCGTGTCCACGACGGCGAGCAGCCCGTCCAGCGTGAGGTTAGTGACCTCAGAGCACCTTCCCTGGAGGAAGATCTTTGCCGGTCGTTCGGGTTCGTTCGGCAACTCGATCCAGGCCAGGGTACCTTCCGTGTGCTGGACGTCGGATCTGCTGCAGATTATCAGGTCTGCGCGCGGCGCCATCATCTCTAGCTCCGCGAGCGCCGCGTTCACGACTTCGGTGTGGGGGCGGAGCGTCCGAATGGCCGCATCTATCGTCTCCCTGTAGCTACGGTATTCGTCCTCATAGGCCACCAGCACCCGGAGACGCGGTGGATGGTCGGCGGGCTGTTCCGTTCGTCTCTCCTCGCCGGCGGAGGAGGTAGGCGGTGCATCGGCGCGGCACATGCTAGGACCGACGATCATCGATTTGCTCCTTCCGTGGCCCTCAGGTACCCCGGAGCCGGCAGGTCGATCCCAGGCCGTAGAGGGCGGACCTCCACGGGCCAACGTGGGGGAGTCGGGTCTATAGGTTCGCTACCCCAGGTGATCATAGTCCATCTTTCGTCGGTGTCGCTTGGGGCCTTGCGCCAGTTAGTCTGGACGAATAGTCTGTTATTGGCCTGTCGAAATGATGAAAAAACCGACAGGAAAGCCTTGCCGGTCCGCACCTTAGGCTAGGATATAGCTTGAGATGATACGTATTCTGATCGTCGAGGACGAAGTATATTTGGCACGGATGATCGCCAGAGTGCTCGGCGAGGAGGGATACGCGGCCGAAACGGCCGAGACCGGTAGTTCGGGCCTCACGCGCGGGCTCTCCGAACGGTTCGATCTCCTGATAGTCGACTGGATGCTGCCAGATCTGGACGGGATCCAGGTGGTGCGAGGGCTGCGCTCCGCCGAGGTGAACGTGCCGATCTTGATGCTTACTGCCAGAACCCAGATAGAGGACCGTGTGAGCGGCCTCGACGCCGGGGCCGACGATTACCTTTCCAAGCCGTTCGCCTTCCCCGAGTTACTGGCACGCGTGCGGGCGCTTACGAGGCGCCCGCACACGCCCCCAGGAATGGCAGTGGTCAAGTCCGGTGACATAGTGCTCGACCCCGTCAGGCACATGGTGTGGCGCGGGCAGGAGCACATAGATCTCACCGCCAAGGAGTTCGCGCTCCTCGCCACCCTCATCCAGCGGCCTGGCCAGGTCTTCACGCGCTCGTTGCTGCTCGCCACTATCTGGGCCGGCACCCGAGATGTGTATACCAACGTCGTCGACCTCTACGTCTCGCACCTACGGAAGAAGCTCGACCGCGCCGGCGAGCCCTCCCACATACGAACCGTGCGCGGGATCGGCTACGCATACGAGTCGAGGGATGGAGCCCCCTGATGTTCGGCCGCATCCGGCTCAGGCTGACGCTCTGGTACGTTTCTATTCTGATCCTTATAGTCGTGCTCTTCGGGACCATCGTAGTGCTCGGTTTCCGCTATCAGGTGACGCGCGAACAGGACAGACTGCTCGCCCGCGAGGCGGAGAGCAAGCAGGGGATCGTCTACGGCAACGAGCCCGGCGGCGCAAATACGTACTCCACCAACTCCAACCAGATCGGGTGGACGGTGCTAGAGCCGGACGGCCGACTCCTTGCACAGACCAATATGGGATTATCTCTCGGCCTTCCCGACCCCGCTCTGCTTAAGGAAACGACCAGGGAGCGGAAGACCAGTAAGGCGACCGTGACCGAGTCTGGGGGAGGCGTAAGGGTCCTGAGCGTGCCGGTTACCCGATCAGGGGAAGTGATCGGCGTAGTCCAGGTGGCGCAGTCGCACGAGTTCGTCGAGAAGACCGTGGACAACTTCATTGTTCGGCTGGTGCCCATCGGTCTTCTGGCGGTCGGCCTCGCCGCCGTCGGAGGGCTTTTCGTTTCTGGAAGGGCGATGAGGCCCGTGCGCGACGCCTTCGAAAGGCAGCAAGCGTTCGTGGCAGACGCCTCCCACGAGCTGAAGGCGCCGCTCACCCTGATCAGGGTAGACGCCGAAGTGATGGGCCGCCGTCCTAGGGATCGCGAAGACCAGGAAATCTTGCAGCACTTGCTCGGGGAGACGACGAGGATGGACGCGATTCTCTCCGACCTTCTATTGCTCGCGCGGCTCGACGCCGGCGAAACGCCGACGGTACGCGAGACGTTCGATCTGACCACTATTCTCACCGAGGCGGCCGACCGCTTCGAGACCGAGGCGGCCGTCGAGGGCATCGGCCTGGTCGTCGACGTCGAGGGAAAGCTCAACGCCACAGGCGACAGAGAATATACGCGACAGATACTCGGCGCGCTGCTCGACAACGCCCTGAGATACACACCCACGGGGGGCAGCGTCACCGTAGAAGGTCGCTCGGAAGACGGTAGGATCGAGGCGACCGTGCGGGACTCCGGGCCCGGGATCCCGCCGGAGCACCTTCCGCACGTCTTCGACCGTTTCTACCGCGTCGATGCCGCCCGCACGAGGAAAGGGGGCGGGACGGGTCTCGGTCTCGCCATCGCCCGCGGTCTCGCCCGTGCCCATGGCGGTGATCTCACGGCCGCCAACGCACACGGCGGGGGCGCGATCTTCAACCTGAGCCTGCCGGCTGCGCCACGCCACTGATAGCCGGAAATGGCTAGACTGAGAGGGCTAGAAAAGGACCATCGATTATGTCGACGGCAGGTTCGCCCATCCGGGCTATACTCTAGGTGGGACAGAATGCCGCCACGCAAGAAGGTGATCCCAGTGAAGGCGAATGCGTCGGCGGTCTTCACCTGGCGTGCAGACCGCAAGAGTACGATCGGACGTGCAATTCAGTGGCGCGCCGTTTCTAGATTCGCCCACCCCGCGATCAGGGACGATGGGCACCGCCTTATCAAGGGCGCAGCCACTTTGTTGGTTGCCCTGCTCGTATCTACATCGCTATGGTCGATCCTGGTCGTCTTGCCGGCCGGGGCCGAGCTCTCCGAGACGGGGCCCGTAGATCCTGAGACGGGGTTCCCAGTCTGGCTCGAGGACGGGAAAGGGTTGCGCCTGGAACCTTGCTTTACCTACCCGAACTGTCCTCAGGATGGTAGAGGATCATCCTCTGTGGCTTCTTACCAGGGGGGCGATGTCGTTTACTGGTCAGCAACGTCGAAGATATCGAACGACGGCGCCGAAGCGCTGCTGGCCATGAGCACCCGGGGTGACTTCCGGGAAGGCCCGGTGCTCACCGAGCAGCGGGTCTACAACCGGATCAGGATCCGGGCCGACGGCCTCGTACCCGGCGCGACGTACAGGGTTACTTATCCGTACGGGACGGAGACGTTTACCAACGTGGCCGGAGGGCAGCGAGGTATCGACTTTATGGAGGACATAGGTTGCCTGCAGGCCCCGTGCGGCGGCTTCACATCGGCCCTGAACGGCCGCGTGGGCCCCTGGCTGACGTGGACCACGCTCGCCTCATCCGACGATGACCTGCCCGCCGGGTATATCGGTGATCCCCACAAGCTTCATGAGGTGATCGGCAGCCCGGTTCTGGACTCGGGCAGCGAACCACAGAACTACTTCAAGATCGAAGGCCCCGATGTCGGGGGGCCTGGGGACGACGTGGTTCGCAACGATCTGTTCTGGCTCGGCGGCAAGGTCCACGGTCTCGCCGTGTCGGCGAATCCGAAGGGCGGGGTTTACGACTCGGGCTCGTCCGTGACGTTGACGTCCTCAGATCCTGCGGCGAAAATCTTCTACACCACAGACGGTACCGAGCCCTCCGCGGACAGCACGCCGTATGAGGGCCCGATCCAAGTAGAGGCGCCGACGACACTCAAGTATATGGCACTCGGACCGGCCGACGAAGCGGGTAACCGGCCCCGCTCACCGGTCTCGACCGAAACCTATGAGTAAGGCGCCCGACTCTCGGACGTAGCCGCGGGTCAACCCTCCGGCCCCGTGGCTGTTCGCTCCCGTCCAGCATGCCGAAACAATAACGCCGATCCGACGAACAGCGCGACGAAGAGCCCACTCACGCCCAGGATCTCTGCCGGCCTGCTCTGCTCAGAGCCCAGCCCGAAGAGCAGCGCGATCCCGGCGACCGACGCCTGTGCGAGCGCCGTCGCCAGCAACGCGCGCGCCATCCCATCCGGCCGCAAGCGCGAGACGATGGCGCCGACGATCCCGACGAAGAGCACCCCGACATACATCAGGTTGGCGGGGTCGTCCTCGCTCCCGATGACGCCGACGGCAAGGTTTATCCAGACGAGAAGGAGCGCCGCCGCGAGCGCAACGCCGACGGCGGCCCGGTACGCGATTTTGCCCGCCTTCCTCGCTACCAGCACATACGTGAGACCGGTGCCGAAGATGAGGGCACCGGCGACAACGAAATCGGCCAGGCTCCAGGCCGGTGCCGCCAACAAGGGCAGCAGCAATATGAACGCCGTCGCCAACGCAACGCCGACGACGGATCGGTACGTGTTCCTGTCCAACGTGGTGCTCCTCTCCTTGAGCGCGGTGCATAGCAACTCAGTCAGGATATGGGCCCACAGCGCCGCCAGACCCAGGCCGCCGCCGACTTCCAGCCTCTCGCGGCACAGGTCCCTAAAACAACGGGCCATCTCCTCGCCGTACTCCTCTCGAAGCCCGCGCGGGTAGGCCCGCAGGAGCGACCGGTAGACCCACTCCGAGGTCCCCACGGCGCGTTCGTGCCCACCTCTACTCGGTCCCCCAGGATCGGCCATCACGCCCCCTCCGGGTTCGGCGCGGGGAAGGCGCCTTTGCGGCGCGCGGCGCGCACCAAGCCGTCGAGCCTCTCGATCTCCGCCGCAAGGACCTCCCCGCCGAAGCCGGTGAGGCGGTAGTAGCGGCGCCGCTCGTCAGGGGCTTCGGCGGGGTCGGGCCTCTGCCCTGACTCCTCGATCACACCGCCCTCCTTCAGACGCTTGATCGCTCCGTAGAGCGTCCCCGGTCCCAGCCGCACCCTCCCGCCGGTCCTCTCCCTTACCTCCAGCATGATCCCGTAGCCGTGGCGCTCCCCGTCGGCCAAAGCCAAAAGGACGTTCAGCACGACGGGCGTCAGGGGTAGAAGGTCTCCCGGATCCCTCGCCCGTTCCCCCGTCATATCCTCGCCGCCCATGTCACCATCCCTCTACATCGTTCCGTCACACGATGCATCGTGTGACGATATATCCCGCACGGCATAGTACGCCGCTTCGGGACGCTTGTCAAGACGAGCCTGGCGCCGCCTCTGGCATCGGCGTAGGCGAGGTGTCGGACCTCCCGACGTATCTGGTGGATGAGTCGCCGGTGTTCGTCACGGAGCGGGATGGGGAGGCGCACTACCGGCTGCCGGAGAAGGTCAGGCCGTGCGTGCGGAGGTGAATAGAAACCGGCGCTGTCAAAAGCGGAAGCGCCGGAATCGGCACGGGCCGATATGCATTGGGCACCCCAATAACGTCCATAGAGCAGGACTTCTCGGAAGGAACAAGCCGCGTATGCAACTAGTTGCCGGCAAGCTACGCCCAAGTAACATCAAAAATCACTCAATTGAAGGATGCGCCCGGCCACCCAAGGTAACGATACTTAAGAGCATCGTAAAATCAGGGTGGAGGCCTTCACCTTTTCGCTGTCCCACGACAAGGGGGCCGCCGAGATGGCCGGGAGCGCGGGCGAGAAGGTGTTGCAGGTAGGCAGGGGCACGGTCTTTCAAGGGAAGCATTTTGAGGCGTCGAGAGGTGGGAGGTCTGATGAGAAGAGAGATCCATCTTCGTATGGTCAGGCACGTCGTCCTCTTGGCGGTCGTGGCCCTGTCGGCCGTTGTTGTACTGGTATTCCTCCACGCCAACGGCGGCGTGACGGCCACTTTGCGATCGGCGGAATTCGATGACCGATCGGTCACGCCCATTTTCAGCCCCATCGACCTGGCCTTCGCACCCGACGGCCGCATGCTTATCGCCACCCAGCCAGGCCTGTTACGGGTGCATAAGGACGGAGAGCTACTACAGACCCCCGCACTGGACCTTACCGGCAAGGTTTGATCCAACTCCGAGCGTGGGCTACTCGGCGTAACCTTAGACCCGAGCTTCTCGACGAACCGCTACGTCTATCTCTATTACACCTTCAACAAGTTCGGTGAGTGTCCGGTGTACGATACGCACAATCCGAAAAATCCCGTAAACCGGGTCTCGCGCTTCGTAATGTCCGGTGGCACGATCGACCCTTCGAGCGAGAAAGTGCTGATCGACAACATCCCTTCTCCGAGCCGTCACAATTCCGGGGACCTGAACTTCGGCAAGAACGGCTATCTCTACATCAGCGTCGGCGATGGTGGGTGCGACTACGCGGGCGACTCGGGCTGCCAGATCAACAACGACGCCTCCCGCGACCCGCACGTCCTTTTGGGCAAGATCCTGCGCATAACCCGCGACGGCGACATCCCACCGAGCAACCCCTACCTGGGCACAGACAGCGCCCGCTGCAACGTTACTGGCCGCACCGATCCCGGCAAGAGGTGCCAGGAGACGTTCGCCTCGGGGTTGCGCAACCCCTTCCGCTTCGCCTTCGACCCGAACGCCTCGGACACGCGCTTCTTCATCGGTGACGTCGGCAATGAGGGTTGGGAGGAGGTCGACCAGGGCAAGAAGGGGGCCGACTACGCCTGGAACCTCTGCGAGGGCAACCACGACAACGGCGCCCGTGCGGGCTCCGTGAACTGCGGCGCCGCACCTTACACACCTCCCGTTCACGAGTACAGCCACGACACCGGCTGCTCCTCGATCACCGGCGGGGCGTTCGTGCCAGACGGCGTGTGGCCCGCTTCCTACGACGGCTCCTATCTCTACGGCGACTACGTGTGCAACAAGATCTTCGAGCTCGAGCCCAAGAGCGGGGGCGGCTTCACGCAGACGGAGTTCGCGAGTGGGTTGGATCAGGGCGGTCCCGTCGCCATTGCCTTCGGCCCATACGGCTCGGGTCAGGCGCTCTACTACGCCACTTACGCCAACGGTGGGGAGGTCCGCCGCATTACCTACACCGAAGCCGGAGCCAACCGCGCGCCTCACGCCGTCTTGAGCGTTAACCCCGAATACGGCGACGCGCCGCTGACGGTGAGTTTCGACGGCTCAGGGAGCACGGACCCGGACTCCGGCGACGCCCCGGCGGCCTACAGCTGGGACTTCGGCGACGGCTCACCGGCGGTCGAGACCGCGACCCCGACCGCCAGTCACACCTACGAGCAAGCCGGTACGCACACGGCCACGCTTACGGTAAGGGACACCAAGGACGCCGAGGACACGGCGAGAGTGCGCATATACGCCGGAAACGGGCCGCCCGAGCCGACCATCTCATCTCCTGCCCAAGACAAGCTCTTCGCGGTCGGAGAGAAGATCGTGTTGCGGGGTAGTGCGACGGACCCACAAGATGGCGAACTGCCAGATAGTGCGCTCGGCTGGGAGGTCGTCCAACACCACAACGGCGACCACACGCACCCGCACTTCGCAGGAACCGGCAACGACCTTACTTTCACCGCAGCCGACGCCGAAGACCTACTCTCCACCGGCCCCGAGGAAAACTACCTGGAGATCAGGCTGACCGCCACCGACTCTGAGGGGCTCTCCAAGACCGTCACCCAGAAGCTGCCCCCCAAGACGGTCGACGTAACGTTCGAGTCCCGGCCGCAAGGACTCAAGTTGCGCCTCAACGGCACCACGTTCACAACGCCGCGGACTTTCGTCTCGTGGGAGGGTTACAAGCTGAGGGTGACCGCGCTGTCGCCGCAGGCGCTGGCGGGCAGCACCCACACGTTCGACGCCTGGTCGGACGGCGGGACGCAGGACCACGAAATATTCACTGGAGCCCAACCGGGCACCTACACGGCCACATTCAAGGCCTGCACGATAACCGGAACCTCCGGCAACGACGTTCTCGAAGGCACCTTGGGTGCCGACACCATCTGCGGCATGGCAGGCAATGACACCATAAAGGGCATGGCAGGCAACGACACCATCGATGGCATGGGAGGTGACGACCCAGTTCTGCGCGGCGACGGCGGGGGGGATAAGGTGACAGGTGGTGGTGGTACCGACAACCTCAACGGGGGGAGTGCCAACGACGCGCTGATCTCCCGAGACGGGGTGAGCGGCAACGATTCCCTCGACGGCGGCACCGGTACAGACACCAGGACCACCGACGCCTCCGAGAAGTCGATCGTGGGCTTCCCGTAAGCCTATACAGCGTCGTGCATAAAGGTAGGGCCCTTATGCACGACGAGCTATAAGCTATAAGCTTTCAGCGATCAGCAAGAACAAAAAGCTGAAGGGTTATCGCTGGGTGCTTACGGCGCGGGTTGCAGGAGGTCAATCCTTCTGCTACCCGCTGTAGGAGAGCACAATCAACGGACCCAGGACCGGAACTGCCACCCCCGGTATCTTGACTGGCCCAGGATGCTGTGGCTGGCCATGGTGCGCAAAGTGGTACGGAACCGGGGACGAGAGCTTTCGGGGTAGCACTGATCGTATGCGGCGACGGCGGTCGACGTTAAGGTGATACTCCTGAGCGCTTGCTGAGCCATTCGTGCCTTAGAACAGCGTACGAATACTCGTCGGCCCACCTTCCCTTGAACCAGGTGTTCTCCACGAAGTGGCCTTCCCTACGCATACCCAGCCGCTCGAGCAGCGCCACGGAAGACGCGTTCCTGCAATCAGCTATGGCGATGATCCGGTGCAGTCCCAGGGCGCCGAACGCGTAATCCAACACGCGCGCGACGGCTTCGGAGGCGAGACCTCTACCCTGGTACTCCCTGGCCAGCGTGAACCCGACCTCAGCCCGGTAAGGTTCGTGCTCGTCGACCCTCAAGGCGCAGTCTCCTATTAGCGACCCCGTCTCTTTCGATTCGATGGCGAATCCAAACCACTCGCCAGGCACGCCAACTCGCGCCGCGCCCATCTCGCGGATGAGGACCATCGCTTCTTGCTCGTCGCAGGAGTCCCAGCTTTGGTAACGGGCCACCTCGGGATCGTTGCGGTAAGCCACGAAAGGAATCAGGTCGGAGTCTTCGAAGCGCCTGAGGATGAGTCGCTCCGACTCTATCCGGGTGAACATAACCTCACTCATCTGCCGACGAGCGGACTCGGCCCGCATTTCCGATCATTATGAGTGGGCGGTTGGTAGTGGCTGAGCTCTGCAGGCGTGTGCGAACCCTGCATGAATGAGCTGTCCTCTGTCCCTTCGTTTGTCCGATACTGTGCAGAGTTGCGCCCGGGTCGGGATCTTGGGATGCCGACATCATAATCGTGGACAGAGGCGACGTCATGAGTACCGCCGTCTGTGGGCGATCTGCCCCCGGGCGAAGTCCACGGCCTCCCTCTGGGAAAAGAGTCTTGCTCGCGCCGATCCAACCCTGAAGTAGCGCAACCCGACGGCATTCTCGAAGTCCGCGCCTATCTCCTCGAACACCTCCTCGTCGAGCTCGATGTCTTCGTAGGTCTTCCATACCCGCCGCCCGCCCTCCAGGATCGGCGCCCCTGCCTCGATCCGCCGCGCTCCGGGAGCCCTGTACTCGGCCAGATGAAACGAGGTATTGCTCTCGTGGCCGACCCCCAGCAAGAGCACCCGCCCGTCTAACTCGTAGATCCGGGCCAGCGGCGAGCCTTCACCGAGGGAGTGATCTAACGAATGCTCCTGGGTGACGAATTCCGCGTGCCTGCCCCACGCGGCGAACGAGACGGCCGGATGCGAGCTTCTAAGCGCGCCGGGCCAGGTGCGGAAGGTCTCGGGGACGCGGCCCATCCCGCGGAACGGCGCCGTTTGCGGATCGAAGGCGGGCATGCTTTCGCGGATGGGTCCTGCCAGCTACTCGGGACGGGAGGGTGCTCCCAGTTCGCGGGATCCGAGTACTCCCCGGAGTGGGTGGGCATCACGAGCGTTCCCGACGGTGTGATCACGTCCATTAATGCCTGCACCACCGCTACGGAAGCACCGCAGACCCATCCGAGGGAGCTCAGTGAAGAGTGAACTAGTGCGACCGCCCCCGTTTTGAGTCCGAGCCTTCGCAGATCCTCTGCCAGGCTCTGGCGGGTGCGGGGCACCTGTGTCCGGTCTATGAGATCCTTTTCTCTAACCGTAGTCCCTCCCATCGTTGCTATAACCAGGTGCGTATCTGCCGACATCAGCGTATCCGGCGGGCATTGGCAAGACCCATTTTAGGGGCAATGGCGTGTCCATTCCTTGGCTGAAGTGTCCCAAAGTCTAGTCGCGATTTGTACGCGCGGTGAGGTTTTTGGGACAATGCATCCGATGAGGGTGGGGAGCGCTAGGGTATGGAGGAGGGACCAGCGGCCGGATCCGCAGCGGGACGCGCTCCTGGCCGACCTCTGCGAGAGGGTCTTCGAGGGCGATCCACGGTGGCACGGGGATGATGCGGAGTAGAGGTATGCCAAGCAACCGGAGCTCGGCACGCGCGGAGGCTTTGCCCAGAGAAGTTCGCGAGAATTTCCCTCCTGACATGCTGGCGCTGCGCCGGTTCGTTGTTTGGAGGTACGAGGAGCGCGTCGGCAAGCCGGCCAAGATCCCGCACGTGGCGGACGGCACGGGCGCCAGGGCCTCCAGTACCGACCCCTCGACCTGGCGCGGCTTTGAGGCGGCGGCGCGCGTGTTGCTCGCCGGCGGGTATGATGGAGTGGGCTTCGTGTTCTCCCCCGGCGACCCCTACGCGGGGGTGGACCTCGATGATTGTCGCGACCCGGAAAGTGCCGCGCTGGAAGCGTGGGCCCGTGAGCTGGTCGCCACCTTGGAAGGGTACGCGGAAGTCAGCCCGAGCGGAACTGGGGTGCACGTCATAGTGCGGGGTGCGGCCCCGAACAGGCAGGACGGCAATGTCGAGGCCTACAGCTCCGGGCGCTACTTCACCGTGACGGGGAGGGCGATCTCCGGTCATGGGTTGCCGCCGCCCGAGCGGCAGGAGGGCCTGAACATGCTGGCCCAGAAGTATCTCGCGGGTGCGACCGGGACAAGCGAAATCGCCCGCTCGCGGAGGGGCGAGCCCGGTAGGCTTGGCGACATGGAGGTGGATGACTTATGCCGCAGCGCTTGCGGTGGTGAAGAATATGAGTATCTCGTCGGTAGCGGCGGCATAGCTGGAAGCGGCGACGGTCCTTTGGGGGCGGAGAGGGCGCTGGCGCGACTCATCGCTTCGCACACGCAAGACGCCGCTCAGGTCGGGCGCCTGATGGACCGTTCGTTGCTGGGGCAACGGCCGGAGTGGAGGGGGCACGTGGACCATCGCACGCGGACGATCGAATTCGCGATCGCCGAGGTGCTCGGGGAGCGTTGCAACCAGCCGACTGAACCTGTCGTCAGGCGTATCCGTACGAGTGCAGATCGAGGTTCGTGAGTCGCGAAGTCGCGGCGTTGCTTTCAGCGTATCGGTCGCCCACAATGTCCCGCGAGATGTTCCGCAGTCGGCGCTCGCTGCGCCTGCGCAGGCTGGACGGTATCTTGGGGTCGGCGGCGGCACAGAGTTCGAGCAGGCGTTGGTTGGCGCCATCTATCTCGAAGGGCGGGGCGGGGTTGAGAGGATCGCGCACCACCCAACGGTTGGCGTGCCGTTTGAAGGCTAGGGAGAGCGCGGACAGGGAAGCGTTCACCGGCTCGAAGTGTGAATCGGCCGCCGTAGCCGCGCCGGCGAAACCGCCGAGCCGTTTCAGGAACGTGCGAGGTCGATCGCTAAGCAGCTCGTAAGGCAGCACCAGCACGTTTTCGGGCCCGAAGAGGTCGTGGTAGAGGCCGATCAGACGGTGGTACTCGAAGTAACTGAGGTCGAAGTGTGGAGGGCGCGGGGGACCCCAGGGAGGGGAACCATACTGCCGAAGCGTTCCGGGACCGCCGTTCCTCACGTACCGCTTGTAGCTCGAAACGAGCATGTCTGCCTGCTCCCGTATCACGATCAGCACGCGCGCCTCCGGAAAGGTCGCCGCGAGGTACTCGGCCACATGTACGCTGTCGTACCCTCCGGAGTCCGGGTTGCCGGAGAGGCGTTCTGCCGAGAGCACCGGCACAAGACCACGCTCGGCCGCTTCTCGTATGCCGGTCTCGAAAGTCTCGCGGGCCTTTGAAGGGCTCCAGGTGAAAGGATCAACCTCTACGAACGAGGACCACAATGCCATCGATTTGGCCACCAGGAAAAAGCCCGGCTCAGGGAAGATCCGTGTCTGAAGGAAGGTAGTTCCGGTCTTGTAGTAACCGATGTGCAAGAGGGGTCGCATCGTTGCGCAGTATAAGCTACGGAGGTCCAGCGCAGGCGCTTGAGAAGATACCAATGCGACGTTCTGTCGGGGTGACGATGTGCCCGCCTCTGCGACTTCGCCCTCGCTCATGCTAACGTACTGCTGTGCAGGTCATCATTAACCCGGTGGATTTTCAATGCCCTCAGTGCGAAAGTCGGCCAGGACGTGGCGGGGTAAGCCTCCAACCCCAGAAACCTCGCATGCGGTGCCTCCATTAAGTAAACTAGGATCGGTTTCAACTAGGCTTGGGCCTATCCAGGAGCCACAGGGTGAAAGGCAAAGATCGCGTTGGAAAGAAGGAAGAACGGCCCGGGTAAGGAGGATCCAGAGTCTGCGGCCAATGCCTCCAAGAGCTCGCCGAATCCGGGTCAGACGGCGGAGTCATCCAGCCCGGAGACCTCCGAGGACCACGCCGACCCGGAGGTCATGACACCCGAGCAGGAGGCCAGACGGGAGTCCGAGGAGCGTATAAAGGGTCTCCTGGAGGCGTACCAGCAGACGCTGGACACCGTCGAAGAACTTCCCGCGGTGGTCTGGGTGCCATGGGATCGGAAGGGTCCGGGACGCTACTTCAAGGTTCCCTACCTTCGATTGTTTCTCATAGACTTCGTCGCATACCACATCGACAGGAGCCTTAACACACTCAACCGCCGGTTCCTGGCAACAGCCGCGCTCTCCGGCGACCCTGACGCCAACTGGTCGACCCGCGAGGCCGTGAAACTCTACCTCCAGTCTTTGCCTAGGCCGCCTTATACGATCCTGATCTTCTTGGCGCTGCTCGCGGCGTTGGTGATAGCGCTTCCACTACAGGGTTTCGGAAACGTATTTTACGTGCTCGACCTGGTCGGAGCGATATTGAGATTCAACGTAGGCTACGTGGGCAGAGCATTGGAAGGAAATGAACTCGGCCCCACGATTCGTTCCCTGATCGTTCTTCTGGTCGGGTTGATCGGGGTGGGCGCCCTGCTGACCTCTCCGTTCGGCTTGAAGCGCATACTCTTCAACCTGCATCCGTGGACCAGAGAGCGCTTCGACTCGACTGCGGCCAGGAGCCACGGCTCCAGGGTCGAAGGACTCTATGCCCTGGAAGAGAGCATCTTCAGCGAAGCCGGCATCCAGCCTCCGAAGGAGGGGAAATGGGACCTGGTGTTCCAAGCCTTCTTGCTCCTGCTCATGCTCGTAATCGGACTCTGCCTGGCGGTTCTGACACTCTTCTACGCCATGTCGTGGGACTTGAGACTCAACGTGGAGACCGGAGCGCCCACCGATGTTCACTTTACATTGCCGAACGTGCATTGGGGTTACTTCGCTCTGTTTACCGGGCTTGTGTTCGCCGCTGCCGTTCTCCTCCTCAAACGACTCGTCGCAGCCTGGAAGAAGCGCGGCCGGAACGCGGTCGGTTGACGCCGCCAAGCGCACGTATGTGGTGATTCGAGGGCAAAGTGTGCGGCGGTGATAAAGTGCATCGAACGCCGGTGACCGGAGGAAGGAGTGTGGGAGGATGTCCGTAGCAGCAACAGGGGAGAGGACTCAGCCGGGTGGGGTGCGCAAGAGGGCCGTTGTCGCGGCGGTGATCGGCAACTTCATCGAGTGGTACGACTTTACGCTCTACGGCTACCTGGCGGTCGTGATCGCACCGCTCTTCTTCCCGGCGGAGAACCGTCTGGTCTCGCTCATGGCGACCTTCGCGGTCTTCGGTGTGGCGTTCGTGATGCGCCCCATCGGCGCGCTGGTCTTCGGCAGCATCGGCGACAGGATCGGTCGCCGCAATACCCTCGCAACCATCATCCTCATGACGTCGGGGGCAACCTTCTTCATGGGTCTGGTGCCTCCTTACGAGACCATCGGGATCCTGGCGCCGATCCTTCTGGTGCTCGCCCGCGTGGTGCAGGGGTTCGCCGTCGGTGGCGAGTACGGTGGGGCTACCGCGTTCATGGTCGAGTACGCCCCCGATGACAAGCGGGGGCTCTACGGTAGCTGGCAGTTCGTCACCCAGGGCGCCTCATTGATGGTCGGACTCCTGATCGTGACGGTTCTGACGACGGTGCTCTCAGAGGAGGCACTCTTCTCCTGGGCCTGGCGCCTGCCGTTCCTCCTCGCGTTGCCACTCGGCCTGATCGGGCTCTACATGCGCTTGAGGCTCGAAGACACGCCGGCTTTCGAGGCCGTCAGGGAGCACCATGAGGTGGAGAGGACACCGTTGAAGGAGACTCTGAGGCACCATGGTAAAGACGTCCTGAAGGTCGTCGGCCTGACCTGGCTCCTGACGGGGCTCACCTACCTGCTCGTCTTCATGCCGACCTACCTCTCCGAGGAACTCGGCGTGCCGCTCTCTTCGGCCTACACGGCGGTCATCCTGGGGACGGCGGGGTACTGCGTGACGGTGCTCGTCGCGGCCTTGCTCTCCGATCGTATCGGCAGGAGGAAGCCGTTCTTGCTCACCGCGCCGGTGGTCGCCGTCTTCGCCGCCGTGCCCATCTTCCTGCTGATCCAGACTGCAAACTTCGCCGCCATCACGCTGGCGCTCGTGATAGCCGGCGTGATCCTGGGGAGCTCTGCGGGGGTCTACGCGGCCGCCACGTGCGAGGTCTTCCCCACCAACGTCCGCTACAGCTCACTCTCTTTGGGCTACAGCGTCGCGGTCTCCATCTTCGGCGGTACGACACCCCTGATCTTCACCTCCCTCCTGGCGGCCACGGGCAACCCGATCTCGCCCGCCTTCTACCTCATCGCCGCCGCTCTTGCCGGCATCGTCGCCGCCCTGACGTTCCCCGAGACCGCCAGGGAGCCCTTGCATGAGACGTGAGTTCCTGCCCCAAGACAGAGGAACCTGACCCGGCGAAACTGAACGCCCCCAGAGACGGACTTCCAGGGCCGTACTCAGGGGCTGACCACACACCTCGCCGCTGTTTGCGCCAGGAGCGGGGTAGCTTTCCCTCCGTTTTGCCAGGAGGAGGGCTGGAGAGCATTCGCGGGTAACGGCATCTACGTTCGGAGGCGCCGGAAAGGAGATCTACCTTCCCGGTTGACCAACTCGGTTTCGAGCCAAGCCTTCGGCTTGATCGCCGAATCGACCACGGACTCCACGATGATGCTGCTAACGAAGGTCAGTTCCTGATCCGCTTCACTTGTACGCTGCGTTGTCGATAGGCCTCCGTCCTGAAACGTCGAGTCTTCCGCCTTTTCGTTTCGCATGCTTGCGGCCGAGTCCACGTGTCTTATGGCGGCCGCGACCGCCTGGTCGAAACTCATCACCATGGCCGTAATGTCGGCCTCTAGTAACTGGCCAGAGGTGGCCAACATATCCCGTACCTGCGCCCTGGCGTCAGACAAAGCCGCCCTGGCCGACTCCGCGTACCGTGGCGGTCCCAGTTCGCTGGCGTACCAGAGAATATGGGACTGCAGGTCCTTCTCCCCAGGGCTCACGAACAGCCGAAGTGGACTGTAGGCGACGGTCTCGCCGAAATGGATCCGCTCGCCGGCTACTTCGTAGACGGTTACTTCCTCGTCGGCCCCTTCCCTGGGAACCGCGGCAGGAAGCAGAACTTTCAGGAGATCGTCGATCGTCTCGAGCAGGATCACGTACAGCCAATCCTCAGCCACTTCCCACCGGCGTTTTTCTCGCCAGTCGAGTATTCGACCGATGACGAACACGGCAAGCGTGGTCGCAAAGAGATACACGAGAAGGTCGAGGCCCAGTTCGGGTAACTTATGTTGTGCCCGGGCGAGAACGTACGCAACGAGCAAGAGGACGGTTACGGCAGCCGCGACCAGGACCGTCCCGATGTTGCGTCTGACCATTATTCCTTCTCCCTTTCTCCTAGCTTTATCCCCTGCCACCCACAAAGTTGCCTGCGAAGGATTCTAGAGCCATCGTTAGGAAACCGCTACAACTTTGCCCCTTCAATCAGCACGATAGGGATCACAGGATGGGTGATTCGGTACCGAAAGCTGGATTGAGATCGCTCATCTGTGCTTGTTGGTCTCGGTGTGCGGGTAAGATGCGGAAGTATGGCCCGGGACGAGAATGAGGCAGGAGCTTGCCCGTGAGGCACTACGTCCACGCGGGACATAAATGGAGGCTGTCGGATCAGTGAAACAGGGACCGCGATAGTGCGTGCGCCGAAAGAGTCTTCAGGAGGGCAGCGGCTCCTGCAACTGGCGGCGTTCTTCAGCAGCTTCGACCGCTTCGCCATTGCGCCGATGCTCTTGACCATTGCCGCCTCCTTCGGAGCGTCGCTTACCGAAGTTGCGGCGACGGCCAGCCTCTACTACCTGCTCTACGGCTTGATGCAGCCCGTATGGGGGATGCTCTCGGACAGGCTGGGGCGGGTGAGCGTGATGCGCCTGACGCTATTCGGGGCCGCGTTTGCGGGGATCCTCTCGTCGTTGGCCCCGAACTTGAGTGTGCTGATCGTCGCACGAGCGCTCGCCGGGGGGCTCTTCGCGGCGGTGATACCGGCCTCCCTGGTCTATATCGGCGACACGGTCGGTATGGGATCTCGGCAGAAGGCGCTCGCCGATCTGATGGCCGCCTCGGCCGTTGGTACGGCCCTGGCAACAGTATTCGGGGGGCTTGCTGCGTACCTCGACGGCTGGAGGGTCGCCTTCGCAGGTCCTGCCCTCGCTGGTGCTGCGCTTGCCGTCTTGCTTGCCCGATTGCCGGAGCCGATGGTCCTCTCCGACCAGAAGCGAGAGGGGCCAGTTGTCCAGGCCGGCCGTGTCCTCGTTCAGCCGTGGGCCATAACGGTGGTAGGGATTGCGCTGGTCGAAGGGGCTGTGATACTGGGCTTCCTCACCTTCTTCGCTCCTTCTCTGGAGAGTGTCGGCTTCAGCCCCGCGGTGGCCGGGCTCGCAGTCGGACTCTACGGGCTTGCCGTGCTCGGCTGGACCCGGATCGTCAAGCTCATCGCTAATCGCCTTGGGGCGAGCGCGCTGATCCTTATCGGCGCCGGCATGCTGTCGCTGGGTTACGCCTCGGGTGCCGTGGGACAGTCGCTCGCCAGCGTGAGTGCCGCGGCGATACTCGTCGGCGGGGGGTTCGCCTTCATGCACTCCACTCTGCAGACCTGGGCCACCGAGGTCGTGCCGGAAGCGCGAGCTACTGTGATCTCGCTGTTCGCCGCTGCACTATTTGCGGGAAGCGGGGTAGCCGCCATGGCCGCGGCCCCACTCGCGGAAGCGGGGTCCTTCGATCTGCTCTTCGCCCTAGGCGCCCTTGTGGCCGTTCCGCTGGGACTCTTCGCGGGCCTGGCACGCCACAGATATTCCCGTATTCGGCGCTAGATCTCCACGCTGGCAGTCGTCTGCGACCCGGTCTCGACAAGTCTCGACGTCGCCTAGCGCGTTACGCCCGGTAGCCGACCTTTAGGTCGCCGACTCCGTCGATGTGTCCCACCAGCTGGTCACCTCGGTGCACCGGCCCGACCCCCTTAGGTGTCCCGGTCATGATCAGGTCTCCAGGTCGCAGCTCCACCAGGGTGCTCAGGAACGCGATGGTCTCCGGAACTTTCCAGATCTGCTGGCGGAGGTCCCCCTGCTGCCGGAGCTCATCGTTGACGCGCAGCCAGATCGATCCCCGTTCCGGGTGGCCGATCGCCGATACCGGACAAATGGCGCTCATCGGGGCGGACCGATCGAAGCCCTTGGCCATGTCCCAGGGCCGTCCGGCCTTCTTCGCCTCAGCCTGCAGGTCGCGGCGGGTCATGTCGAGACCCACGGCGTACCCGAACACGTGGGACAGGGCGGCCGATGCGGTGAGGTCAGCCCCGCCCTCCCCCAGCGCCACCACGAGCTCGATCTCGTGGTGCAAATCCTCCGTTGATGACGGGAACGCCAGGGTTCCGCCGTTCGGTACCACAGCGTTGGCCGGCTTCGCGAAGAAGAAAGGTAGTTCCCGGTCCGGGTCGTGGCCCATCTCTACGGCGTGTTCGGCGTAGTTGCGCCCCACGCAGTACACCCGGGAGACGGGGAAGGTCTCCTCCGTCCCGGACACGGGCAGGGTGGTTACGGGCGGCGGCTGCACGGCGTAGGTCATAGGATGCACGTCCTCTCAACGGGCGGTTGCATAGTAAGACACCTTGCGCTCGAAGTACGCGACCGCCTCCGAGGCGAGGAAGGCAGATGCGAACACCACTATCAGCAGCGCCCAGAACTCGGCCATCAGGAAGCTTCGCGAGTACAGTTCGAAGAGGTACCCCATCCCCACCACCGCGATCAGCAGCTGGCCGATGATCACGCCCTTCAGGCCGCGGATCAGGCCGAGGCGGATCCCCGCCAGCAACTCGGGGAGTGCGGCGAAAAACAGGATCTTCACATAGAGGTCGCGCTTGGAGGCACCGAACGACCGGCTCATCTCCACCAGGGAGGGGTTCACCCGTTCGACGCCCACCTGCGCGTCCAGAGCGATCACCCACACCGAGAACACGAACACGGTGACGATCATCGTGGAGAGGCCGAAACCGAGCAACGCGATGAGCGCGGGCACCACGGCCGTCAGCGGAGAGCTCTCGAAGATGTTCACCCACATCCCCATCAGCTCTCCTATCGCACGGACCCTGCCCATCAGGATGCCCAGGCCGATGCCGATCGTCAGGGACAGCGCCATGCCGATGCCGTAGGCCTGGAACGTGATCGCGGCGGCTTCGACGAAGCTCGCCGAGCCCATCACCTCGGGCATCGCCCCGAGGACCTCGGTGAAGGGTGGGATCAGGGAGATCAGACCGAGCCGGCCCACCACCTCCCAGACCAGGCACCAGACCAGCAGGGAGAAGGCTATCGGGATCTTGTACCCGCCCAACGTCATCTCTCCTCCATCACTGCTCGAGGTAGTCCCGTAACTCGACCCAGATCCGCTCGACCCAGTCCAGATACTCGGGGCTGCGCCGGATCTGGTCGGAGCCGCCTTCTCGGTCGATGCCAGGACGCACCACATTGGAGACCCGTCCGGGGCCCCGGGACATGATCACCACCTGATCCGAGACGTAGACCGCTTCCTCTATCGAGTGGGTCACGAAGATGACGGTCTTGTTTTCTCCGCTTAGCAGTTCGAGGAGATCCTCTTGGAACTTGCGACGGATCTGCTCGTCCACCGACGCGAAGGGTTCGTCCATCAGCAAGATGTCGGCGTCGACCGCCAGGGCTCGGGCCAGGCCCACACGCTGCCGCATTCCCCCGGAGAGCTGGTGTGGGTAGGAGTCCTCGAAGCCGGTGAGGTTCATCTTGGCGATGTATTCGCGCGCGGTCGCCTCGCGTTCCCTGCGTGGCACTCCTCGAAGTTCGAGTCCGAACGCCGCGTTGCGGAGGACGGTGGCCCACGGCATCAGCGCGAAGTCCTGGAACACCATCGCCCTCTCCGGGCCGGGACCCATCACCGAGCTGCCGTCCACGAGCACGTCTCCCGACGTCGGCTGGATCAGGCCGGCAATGATCTTGAGGGTGGTGGTCTTGCCGCAGCCGCTGGGACCGATGATGCTGGTCAGCTCGCCCTTTGGGAGCGCGAAGCTGACGTCCTCGAGCGCCCGCACTCCGCCCGCGAAGTCCATCGTGACGTCGACGACGCGAACTGCGGGCTCCTCTCGACCCGTGGCCAGCTCCCCCTCCTGCTGCTGGTTTCGCGGGGTATCGGTCATGTTGCCCTCATTTCGGGTCGGAAGATGCGCTGCTCTAGGCGCTGGAGCAGAGTGACGCTGATGCTGGCGAACAGGATGATCGAGAGGATCGCAGCGAACATGTACGGGTATGCGGACTGGGCCCGGTAGAAGGTTATGAGGTCGCCAACGCCCGTGGGGGTGATGATCAGCTCGGCGAGCACGGCGCCGGTGAAGCCCTGCGCGAGCCCGAGCCGGAGTCCGGCGAAGATCAGCCCACTTCCGGCCGGCAGCACGATCTTCCAGATCCGCTGCCACCGGTTGGCGAGGAAGGCGTCGCTCATCTCGAGCAGCGATCTTGGCGTGTTAGTGATCCCCCGGTAAGAGTTCAGCACGATGACAGGCGCGCTGAGCAGGACGACGGCGAACACCTTGGCCGCGAAACCGATGCCGTAGACGAACGTTATCAGCGGCACGATGGCCGCCGATGGCGAGGCCTGCAAGACGATGAACACGGGCAGTCCGAACCACTCCGCCCTGGGGGAGAGGCCCATGACGATGCCGGCCAGCACTCCGCCCAGGCCGGTAAGCAGTACGCCCACGACAAGCGGGGGGATCGTCTCGCTGTAGGCGTCCAAGAACGTCCCGTCGACGAGCATCTCACCGAATGCCGCCATCGTCTGGCTGAAGCTGGGGAACGCAGGGCTGATCGGCACCCGGCCAGCCCACTCCCAGAGGGCCAGGACCACCAGCACCGAGAGGACGCGGAGGGTCCGGGGATCGGTGACCGCTCTCACGACGCGGACGGGTACGAAAGAGGGCACCGCGTCAGCTGCCTGATCCCTCGACGTTCCGCACCGCTTTCTGGAGTGGGTCGAGATACCAGAAGTCCTCGACGTTCAGCGTCGCGGGGTCGTCCTTGATCTGGCCGGCGGTATGGTAGAACTCGAGGTCATCCCGTGCCGCCTCACGACCCCCACAGTCCTGCGTGAACAGGCCCTCCTCGGCGGCCTGCTCGTAGTAGGGCAGTAACTCCTTTTCCAGCTCGGGCGGCAGGTCGGAGGCAAGCCCGAGCTTCTCGCGCTCCTCCATCACGTACGAGGGGTCCTCTGCTATCGCACGCCATACGGTCAGGGTTTCCTCGAGCAGGATCTGCACCGTCTTCTCGTTCTGCTTCAGCCACTCGGTGTTGCCGAAGAACACCTCGTCGCTCGCCCCGGTCTCCGGCAAGGGCAGGAGGTGGAACTGTCCTGGCGACTCGCTCATCACGTAGTTCTTGTTCGGGATATCGAGCATGGTGGCCTTGACGTTTCCCCGCAGCAGCGCATTCGCGCGTATCTCCGAGCTTGACACGTAGCTGATCTCGCCGAACTCGATGCCCTCCTCTTGCTCGACGAGCCGGGCCAGCGCCTCGGTGCTCGAGCCCCGCGAGTGCACCGTAAACGGCTCGCCGTCGAGGGCCTGCCAGTCGGGGTAGGCGGCCTTGTCGACCACGGGGAAGTACCGCAGGGTCTGTAGCTGGCAGAAGATCCGGAGGGGAGCCGAAGAGCCTTCGATCAGGCCGTACGGCGCACCGAGCCCCACGTCAGCCTGCCCGCTGACGACGGCCTGGTTTGCAAGGTCCTCGTCGGCCAGCTCGTTGATCTCGACCTCCACGCCGCGCTCACGCACGTGCTCCAGGGCGATGAACAGGTTGAGGGTCTCCACCGACTCGATGTCGCCCAACGCGACCCGGATGACGCTCTGGTCAGCCTGGCCTGAGCCCGTCCCTTGACCACACGCCCCGAGCCAGAGTACGCAGATCAGTAGCGGAACCACAGCCTTCTTCATTGCTTGCTCCTTATCGGATGAGATCCAATCGGATCAGGTTCGCCGCCACAGGTGCTCAACGCGGAGCACGCCGCCCTTGGGTAACGCCTTCAAAGCGTCCACCAGCACCATGCGTCGCCATCAGCTTCCCCCGAATTTCCCCTGCGGCCTCGAACGTGTGCGAGTGCTGCCACTCAACTACCGAAACCGTCCTAATTGTCGTTCGCCAGGCAATTCTTGTAAGAGATGCGATATACCCAATTAGCTGTGTCACTAAACTGCTGGAAATCGCCTCCACGATAAGTGGTCCCGGCCGGCCGAGGTCAACCACGCGACGAAATATCTGTGAAGTTCGTAGGGATGACCTTTCGTCTTACCTCCTCGATCGTAGCCTCAGAGTCGATCGGGAGGTGCCATCCGATAGAAGAATCGGCCCAGCCCTCCCTGGTTGATCGCGAACTCGAGCTTGAGGAAGTTCTCCTGCAACGCGGCGTTCTCCAGAGGCCCTGCGTAGACAGGCTCGTAGCCTGCATCCCGGTTTAGCTGCTCGACAACCTGCCGCGCCTCCTCGTCACCGCACCACAGGTTGCACGGTGTCGAGCGCGCTTCGCCGATCCGATCGTAGAGCGCTGCGAAGTTGGTGTTGAAAGACTTCGCCGTCGGGCCGTTCGTCCTGGACTTCACGTATTCGGCGTTCGAGGAGAAGCCCTCCGGGGGATCCGCACCCACGAGGTTCGTGGCGTCGACAACCGTCTTGCCATCGATGCCCTGCACGCTCTTTAGTGCCTCGGCGATCATGCCGCCAGGGACGGCTACGACCACGACTTCGGCGTCCGAGACGTCGCCGCCCTCACGCCCGATCCTCTTCACCTCGTGGCTGGCTTGCTCCCAAAGGTCGCCGAGCCCGCCACCGACGTTGCCCCTGCCGACGACAGCGATCTTCATTTTGCTCCCTCCTCACCCTTCCCCGCCCCTGTTGTGGAACTCACTTCCCCAAGGAGTTAGCGAGCATCTGCGATGACCAGCCGAGTAATACGCGACGGAGTGTTCCGGCGCTGCAACTCTAGCTGCGCGCCACAAGGACCGGGCAGCGTGCGTGGCGGACGACGCTCTCGGAGACGCTCCCCATGAGCCTGCGCTTGATGGGGCCCAGGCCCCGGCTCCCCATGACAAGCAGGCCGAAGTCACCGTGCTCCTCGCAGGCCCGGAGTATCTCGTCGTCCGGATCGCCCATCCTCAGGTGCGTCCCCGCGACGGCACCCCCGGCTTCCTCTACCTGCTTCACAGCCTCCTCTAGCGTCTTCTCGGCCTTCTCACGGACCTCACCCAAGGAAGGGCTGCGGGGGGAGAAACTCTGCTCCGCACCCGGGGAGACATGGAATTCCTTCGTGTTTCCGACGTGGAGGATATGTAGCTCCGAGCCGCTGACGCTCGCCATGTCGCTGGCTATCCGGGCTGCCTTGACCGCGTCCTTCGAGGCGTCGGTCGCTAACAGGATCTTCGTCGGGAAGTAGCTCATCTTTGCCGTCCTTTCTTCCACCTCCCTCGGAATCATTCTACCAGTGGTGCTACCAGTGGCGCCATCTCTCGAAAGACTGGTCAGCATTTCTGGTTGCTGGCCTTCGGATCATGCCAGCCCTTGCTGGCGAAACTAGTGCGCACGCGGCGTTTTCTTGGGCACGGCCGACCCCGCGTATCGTGCCGGTCCCAGGACACTATTTAGCCCGCGGCTCTAGGCGCTCCCATTTCGGAACAACCGCAGGCCATTGAGGGTGACGGCTATGGACGTTCCCATGTCGGCGAGCACAGCGAGCCACAGCGCCACCAGCCCGAATGGGGCCAGCAGCACGAACAGTCCCTTGATCGCGATGGAGACGAAGACGTTCTGCCTTATGATCCGCTCGGCCGCCCGCGAGAGCCGCACCGCTTCGGCCAGCTTCGGAAGGTCGTCCTGCATGAGCGCCACGTCGGCCGTCTCCAGCGCGACGTCCGTTCCTGCCGCTCCCATGGCGAACCCGACGGTGGAGGCGGCCATAGCGGGGGCGTCGTTGACGCCGTCGCCGACCATGCCCGCATTGCCATGCCTCGCTACGAGCCGCCGCACGGCCTCGACCTTGTTCTCTGGCAGGAGCCCCGCCCTGTACCCGACGCCCAGGGCTTCCGCCGTCCTCCTCGCAGGCGCCTCTGCGTCGCCAGTGAGCATTACCAACTCACCCACCCCCGACTCGCGCAGCGCCTCGATGGTGGTCCTGGCGTCGGGACGCAGGGTGTCGGCCAACCCGAAGACGGCCATGGGACCTTCCTTGTCGCCAATCACGACCGGCGTCTCGCCTTCCCGCTCGACCTCTCCGAGGGCCGTCTCGGCGCCGCCCAGAGATATACCGGCCTCGGCGAAGAGCCTGGGACTCCCGATAACGTACCGTCTTCCTTCGACCTCGCCCTCGGCGCCCCGTCCTGCGACAGAGCGGAAACCCTCGACCGTCGGGAGTCCGCCCACACCGTAGTCGTCGGCCGCAGCGAGGATCGCGTGGGCCAGGGGATGCTCCGAGCGACGCTCCAGCGCGGCCGCCACCGCCAGAACCTCCGCCTCGCCCTTACCGTTCAGCGGCACAACGCGTGAGACCACGGGACGACCCTCGGTGAGCGTCCCCGTCTTGTCGAAGGCGAGGGCCTCGAGCCTCCCCGCCGCTTCGAGGGCGGCGCCGCCCTTCACCAGTATGCCCCGCCTGGAGGCCGCACCGATCCCGGAGACTACGGTGACGGGCGTGGAGATCACGAGCGCGCAAGGACACGCGATAATGAGGAGCGCCAGCGCCCGGTAGAACCATTCGCCGAAGCCACCGCCGAGCAGGGGCGGCACGACCGCGAGGACGATCGCCGCTGCCACCACCACGGGCGTGTAGACCCGCGAGAAACGGTCCACGAACTGCTCGGCGGGAGCCTTACTGGCCTGGGCCTCCTCCACCAGACGCACTATCCTCTGCAGCGTCGAGTCCCCGGCCCGCCTGGTCGCCTCGACGAGCATCCCGCCCTGGCCGTTCAGGGAGCCGGAGTACACTTCGTCTCCCACCCCCTTCTCCACGGGCACGCTCTCACCCGTCACCGGGGCCTCGTCCACCGCCGAAGTGCCCTCGACGACGGTGCCGTCCACCGCCAGCCTCTCGCCGGGCCTGACGACCACCGTATCGCCGACTCCGACCTCGTCAGCGGGAACCACGACCTCGGAGCCGCCCCTCTTGACGAGCACCTCGTTCGGGGTCAGGCGCACGAGCGCCCGCACGGCCCCCCGCGTGCGGTCTACGGCGTACACCTGCAGGGCGTTGCCGGCGGCGAAGAGGACCACGACCGAGGCGGCCTCCGCCCACTCCCCGATCCCCACCGCGCCCACCGTGGCCGCGCTCATCAAGACGTTCATGTCCAGGTGCCTGGCCCTTAGCCCCGCTACGGCCGCCCGGAAGATCGGCAGCCCGCCGACGGCGATGGCGGCGAGGTAGATTACAACCCGCGCGATCTCTGGTCCTCCGGCCAGGGATAATACGAGTCCCACGCAAAAAAGCAGCGCAGAGGCCGCCGTCAGCAGCATCCGCGGTGTGCGCCAGAAGGGCGTCCTCTCGGCCTCCTCGGTCTCGACCACCCCGTAGCCGGCGGCCCTCACCGCCTCCTCTAGTTCTTCTCGCGAGAGCCCCGGGTCGTGCTCGGCGTCCAGGCGTCCGGCGGCGAAGTTCACGGTCGCCCTCATCACGCCGGGCATCGCCGAGACGCGCTTCTCCACGGTGGCCGCGCAACTCGCACAGTCCATCCCCTCTACGCGCAAGACGGTCCTCTCCCGTACGACGGGCGCATCGCCTCCCTCGCCCGCCCTGGAGTTCTCCTCTCCTGTCTTCGAGGTAGCCGCAGGCGTCTCTACCATCCCGGGGCTCGAGCAGCAGTCGTCGGTGCAGCCGTCGGCCCCGTCGCGTGCCGATTCCTGTCCCCCGACCTCAGGCTCCTGCGACACCTGCCCCAAGACCGGAAGCATCTTCTTAGAGCGGCTCACGCCTTCGCTCCTGCCACACCCACCCTTTCGCCGAGGACGGCGGAGAGTAGCGAGAGACCCTCATCGGTGAGGGAGTACATCACGAGCTTGCCGTCGCGCCGCGAGCGGACGAGCCCGTGCGAACGCAGCGTCCTCAAGTGGTGCGAAACGAGGTTCTGGGAGCGCTCGGAGATCCAGGCCAGGTCGCACACGCATAGCTCCCCACCCTCCCTCAAGGCCGCAGCCAGCCTCAGACGGGTCGGGTCCGAGAGCGCCTTGGCCCTCTCGGCAGCGTCGTACGCCGCTTCCCCGCCAAGTAGCCCCTTCCGAATGTCCTCCGCGCGCGGAGCGTCCAAACAGAGCAGGTCACAGCGGTCGTTAGTCATCCTCACACTCCAATAGCCGTTGATACGTTGGGTTGAGCATAGCAGGTCTGACCGCGATTGGCTATGCTCCATTAAGGTAGCCCACGCTCACCGCGCATATCACGCCCGCGGTCGGTTGGATTGGCGCGGCTTCATTCGGCATTGGATAGATCGGTCTGATATGCTCTTCTCATGTTCGGTATCCTACCGAGCGAGCGCTAAAGAGCCCCTTTTCGGACATTTTCTTCCACGCACTCCGGTGCATAAGCCCGTCCTCTGGAGTTGGGCTATGAAACGGACTGGGGCCTCCGCCCCGGTCCGCGCTGTTACTGAGTCTGCCCCACGTCCTCTCCCGACGGCCTCTCTCGTCTAAGTTGCTGCACACCCTAGTGGCAAGAGCCTTCGCCCGAGTCGGTGAAGGTCTGGCCTTCTATGTGGACAAACCTCCAGCTGTAAGAGCGGGCGCTGAGGTCAAGCTTGATAACTCCCGACGTGCCAGTCTCCACAACCTCCACTCCAGGGGCCTGCTGTACTTCACTGCCTCCCAGCGAGCCGCCGGTCCCGGCCACGAACTGACGGATGCCGTTCTGCGGATCTTTCTTGCCCCCTGGAGTTAGTGGGGCGAAGCGCTCGTAGCGGTGGGCGTGCCCATTGAGGATTACGTCGGCGTGATGGTTGTAGAGGATCTGCCAGAGGGGCTTCACATTAGGGTTGGTGACATTGTTGCCGGTGGAATAGAGCGGGTGATGGAAGTAGGCCAGGGTGCACAGTTTGTTGGTGTTAGCAAGGTTGTTGCGAAGCCATTTGCCCTGGGTAGATGTCTTTTCGCATCCGCCCACCTTGTTGCAGTTGCTGTTTAGGGCCACGATGTGCCAGGATCCCCTATCGTAAGAGTAGTAGCCTTTGCCGGGTGTCAAGCCAGGGTTTGCGGTCGTGTTAGGCACCGGCGCCGGAGGCTGCTTGAAGCCAACGGCCCGGTTCGCGCTGAAGTAGTCGAAGTAGGGCTGCGCTATTTTGGAAGAGTGGTAATCATGGTTGCCCAAAATTGGCATCGTGCGAGCTTTGTACTGACCCCACCAGTGGGTGCGCTTGGCATCGAAGACACTACCATCGGAGATTCTGTAATTATCGTAACAGTTGGCATAGTGCTTTGGGGTGCCGTGGGGGTAGGCGTTGTCTCCTAGAGCGAGGACGGTCCCCGGTATGTTGTTCAGCAGAGCCGCTGTTGCCTTGGCGTTGTTGTCTGGGGAGCACTCGGCGATGTCTCCCGCTCCGACCAGCGTCACCGTCTGCGACTGCCCTATGCTCGGCACTGCCGTCAGCACGGCCACCATGGATGCCAGCAGCATCGCCGAGGCCATCGATCCGACAACAAGAACGGTCTTGCTCATCCCCTTCATCCTTTGTAGAAAGCAACTTTCCCCGACGTTCGATAGATAAGGGGAGAGTAGGAGCCCCGGCTCTCTCACATATCTAGCTTTCGAATTCTGCGTCTCGCTACTTCGCCTTGTATGCGACGACCTCACCGGCCGTGACTTGGGGTGGGTTCGGGAGCAAGGGCGCTAGATGCTCCGCCACGAACTCTCCTGCCACAAAGGTCGACTGCTCCTCAGCGTCCTTATGCTCAAAGACGCTTGTTGCAACCATTACGCCGTCCCCGGCGTCGACAAAGTAGTGAGAGACGAATCCCGGCATCTCGCTGATGATGGGAACAAAGTCCTTTGCCACCTTGGCCACCTTTTGCGCGTCTCTCACGCCCTCGTAGCGCCGCACCGCAACGTACATAGCTTTAGCCTCCCTCCCCTTACGAGAGGGCGGGACCCGTCGACCCCGCCTTGAGTTGATCATCGTGCCCAGTGTGAAAGGTTAGAAGGGCTGGCGCAACTTCCGAGACCGCGTGAAAGCGGAAGTTCACCTTCGGTGAACCGTGTTCTAGACACACTTCGGTCAATAGCTTAAAGTGTTCGAGGGATCTCGAGCCGGCGCGGTTCTGCAGGAAAGTAGCGCGCTCGACGAGTTCGCCTGAGGCTTCGTCGTCTAACCTCTTCTGAGCCACTGTGCACGCCGGCGTACTCTACGGCGGGAGGCAAGCCGAGAACAAGCCGACCTATCTTACGGGCGACAGGAAGTTCGCGAGCGATCCCCATATCAGAAGCTTAGCGGCTGCAGACCACCGAGCTTCTGCCCGGAGCTAAACAAGTCGGATGTTCGCAGGGAAGGTTGATCCATATGATCCACCGTTGCGTACAAATCGGTGTAGGTGTGGAGAGGCTCCCCAACCAAAGGAGGTAGAGAGCCCGATGAGGAGACTGACCCTGCTGGTAGCGCTCGTCCTGGCGATTGTACTGATAGCGGCCGTCCCCGTGGTGGCCGCCCAGCGAGCCACGCTCGAAGCATCCTTGACGGGCGATAAAGAGGTGCCGGGCCCGGGCGACCCCAATGGCCGGGGTGAGGCCGATATCAAGGTCTACAAAGCGAAGGTGTGCTACGAGCTCGAAGTGGAGCGCATAAAGCCGGCCAACGCGGCCCATATCCATCGGGGAGGACCTAGTGTGGCCGGCCCAGTTGTCGTGGAGCTCAAGGCGCCCATGGACGGCTCCTCAGAAGGCTGCAAGGCGATAAGCAACAAGCTGAGCAAGAAGCTAAGGGAGCACCCCTCACGCTATTACGTCAACGTCCACAACGAACCGTACCCCGATGGTGCCGTAAGGGGCCAGCTGCACAGTAACGACTAGGGTCGCACGAGGTTAGACCCACGAGGTAAGAAGGGCCGGGATTGTAGGTCCCGGCCCTTCTCTTCTTGCCCTTATTCACCCAACATTGGGAAAGGGTAATTCTACGGCGTCCATGTGCAGGATGCTGCATAGCTCTGTTCGCAGGCCATCCTCTGGCACTCTGAAAACTCTTCTCTCCTCAGGGCGGACCGCTACATGCTGCCATCCGCATGACTATGCACTCAGATGCGAATGCGACGCACCGTCGAGACTCGAATACCCACACTGGGGTAGGCAGGAGTCCACAGGCAAAGCCAGATTGACGTGTAGGGTAGGGGGGTATAGCATAAGGCCGGCTCGAACGAGCGCGAAGTGAGGGAGTTCGGCATGGAGACGATCAACGAGAAGGGGCAGCTGGTGCGGGTGGAGATCCCTGTGACTGGCATGACGTGCGCGGGTTGCGTGGGGCGGGTCGAGCGGGCTATCGAGAAGGTGCCTGGCGTGCTGGAGGCGAACGTGAACCTCGCCAGCGAGAAGGCTACGGTCCGGTACGTCGCGGGCGAGGTGGAGCGCCGGGAGCTGCAGCGGGCCGTCGAGGGGGCTGGCTACGGTCTGGCCCGGGGGGAGGAGCACCCTGGCGAGAGCGAGTACGAGAAGCTCAAGGATGATTTCCTGCTGGCGGCGGCGCTTACCGCACTGATCTTCGCTGGCAGCCTGCCGATGATGCTCGGCTTGGAGCCGCTGGTACCCATGATGTGGCTGAGCTTCGTGCTCCTCGGGCTTGCGACGCCGGTGCAATTTTGGGCCGGGCGGCGGTTCTATCGGGGGGCTTGGGGCGCGCTCGAGCATGGGCAGGCGAACATGAATACGCTGGTGGTCATGGGTACTAGCGCGGCGTACCTCTACAGCGCTGTGGCGACCCTGGCGCCGGGGCTCTTCGCGGCTGGCAGGGCCGACGTGTACTTCGACACCTCGGCGCTCATTATCTCCCTGATCCTGCTGGGGCGATTGCTCGAGGCGCGGGCCAAGGGACGCACCGACGAGGCGATAAAGAAGCTTGCCGGGCTGCGGGCGAAGACCGCCCGCGTCGTGCGCGGTGGGGAGGAGTTTGACGTGAGCGTCGAAGACGTGCGGGCCGGTGAGATCGTCGTGGTCAGGCCGGGGGAGAAGGTGCCGGTGGACGGACGGGTCGTCGCCGGCGGGTCTGCGGTGGACGAGTCGATGATCACGGGCGAGTCCTTGCCCGTTGCGAAGAGGGAGGGCGACGAGGTGATCGGGGCTACCATGAACACCAGTGGGTCTCTCCGCTTTGAGGCGACGAAGGTCGGTGAGGATACCGCCCTGCATCAGATCATGCGGATGGTCGAAGAGGCTCGAGGGTCGAAGGCCCCTATCCAGCGTCTCGCCGACAGGATCAGCGCCGTGTTCGTGCCCGCGGTGATCGGCGTAGCGGCCGTGACGTTCTCGATCTGGCTCCTGTTCGGGCCCGAGCCGACCCTCACGTTCGCGCTCCTGAACACGGTGGCGGTCTTGATCATCGCCTGCCCGTGCGCGATGGGCCTGGCGACGCCTACCTCGATCATGGTCGGTACCGGCAAGGGAGCAGAATCGGGTATCCTGGTCAGGGGCGGAGAGTCTCTCGAAGGGGCCCACAAGCTCGACACGGTCGTGCTGGACAAGACCGGCACCCTCACCAGGGGCGAGCCCGAGCTGACCGACATAGTGCTCACGAACGGTATCCCGGAAGAGGAACTCATGAGACTCCTGGCTTCGGCGGAGTTGGGTAGCGAGCATCCCTTGGGCGAAGCCATAGTCCGCGGCGCCAGAGACCGCGGTCTCCCGCCGACCGAAGCCGATGCTTTCGAGGCGATCTCGGGCGGCGGGATTCGCGCCCGCGTCGAGGGTAGGGAGGTCCTCGTCGGTAGCCGCCGCTTCCTCTCCGCGTCGGGGCTCTCGGAGGACGGCCTCGCCGCGAGGAGCGAGGAGCTCGCGCGCGAGGGGAAGACCCCGATCTTCATCGCGGTGGACGGCGAGCCGGCAGGCCTCGTAGCGGTCGCGGATGTGATCCGCGACGAGGCCAGGGAAGCGGTCGAGCAGTTGTACGCGTTGGGGCTCGAGGTCACTATGTTGACCGGCGACGACCGTCGCACCGCAGGGGCGATCGCGCGCCAGCTCGGCATAGAGCGCGTCGTTGCGGAAGTGCGGCCCGAGGACAAAGCCGACGAGGTGAAGCGCCTCCAGTCCGAGGGCAAGCGGGTAGGCATGGTCGGCGACGGCATAAACGACGCCCCGGCCCTGGCGCAGGCCGACGTCGGTATAGCCATAGGCACAGGCACCGACGTCGCGATGGAGGCCGCCGACCTGACGCTCATCTCGGGCGACGTGCGCGGGGTGGCGCGGGCGATAGGGCTGTCGAGAGCCACGGTCAGGAACATCAAGCAGAACCTGTTCTGGGCCTTCGCCTACAACGTCGCGCTCATCCCCGTAGCAGCAGGGATTCTCTATCCTCTCTTCTCCGACGGGAGCGTGCCATGGGTCTTGAGTCCGGTTCTCGGGGAGTATGGCTTCCTCAACCCCGTTCTGGCCGCAGCGGCGATGGCGCTCTCTTCGGTGAGTGTACTCTCGAACGCCCTGCGGCTGCGCCGGGCGAAAGTATAGAGAAAGGAGACAGTGGTGGACGCGACACGAAAGAGCGACGCGAACCCGGCGGAGGGGACCGCGCACGGTTACATAAAGGCCAAAGACAAGGAACGGCTCGAAAATCGGCTCAGGCGAATCGAGGGCCAGGTGCGGGGCGTGCAGCGCATGGTGGATGAGGAAGCCTACTGTGTGGACGTCCTCACCCAGATAGCCAGCGTCGTCTCGGCGCTGGAGAAGGTCGGCACCATACTCCTCAAGGACCACGTCGAGCACTGCGTCAGGGAGTCCATAGAAAAGGGCGAAGACGCGGACGAAAAGATCGAGGAGCTCACCACGGCCGTCGAGCGCTTCCTGAGAGTCTAGAAGAGAATCAGAGAAAGGGAGAATATGACCGGCAAGACGCTGAGCGTGGAAGGTATGGGCTGTGGCCACTGCAAAGCCGCGGTCGAAGGCGAACTGAACAAGCTCTTCGGGGTGGAGAGCTCCAACGCGAACGTCGAGGAGGGCACCGTCGAAATCAACTACGATGAGGCCAGGGTGACCGCCAAGGACCTCGAGGCCGCCATCGAGGAGGCCGGCTACACCGTAGCGGCTTAGGCGGGTAGCCGGGCGGATTCCCGGCAAGGCAGGGATCCCTGCGGATCGAAGGGAGCCGACTACGTGAACGACGAGCCTCGGAAGATTGTTTCGTGAGCGCCCTGCAACAGTACGCGCTCTCTCGGCACTAAACTGCAAAGTAGCAGAGCAACGCAGGGGAGACGCAACGTTGAGCGACAAATTTCACGAAGGGCACCGAGAAGGGCGCGGCGACGTGGAGGCCGAGCGGTTCTGGGAAGACCATTACCGCCGGCGCGGACGCGTGTGGAGCGGGAGGCCGAATCCCGTTTTGGTCGACGTCGTCGGAAGCCTACCTCCGGGCAGAGCGCTGGACCTCGGCTGCGGCGAAGGGGGAGACGCGATCTGGCTCGCCAGGCAGGGCTGGCGCGTGACGGCCGTCGACGTTTCCGCAACGGCGCTGGATCGGGCGGCCGAGGACGCGGCCAAGGCCGGCGTCGCCGACCGCATCGACTTCCAGAGGCACGATCTCGCCGTCAACTTCCCCTCGGGCGTCTTCGACCTGGTCTCCGCCCAGTACCTGCACTCGCCGGTAGAGTTTCCCCGCGTCCACGTCCTGCAAGAAGCGGCTAGCGCCGTGACGCGCGGTGGCCTCCTGCTTATCGTCGACCACGCCTCGGTCAGCCCCCGTTCGTGGGCCACCCCCGAGCAGACGCTAACCTCGCTCGACCTGTTCCCCGAAGAATGGCGCACCGAAAGGCTCGAAGCCCGCGAGCGCGAGACCACCGGCCCGAACGGGCAGAGGACCACCGTCACCGACAACGTCATTGCCCTAAGACGCCTTGCGCGGTGACCAGCCCGCCGAAGGCCGCCTCGGATCACCCACCGGCCGGCGTTTCTCATGCGAACCCGATTCTTCCTATCGGTAGCCGGGACTTGTGACGAAGTAGGCTTTCGTCCTTGGCCCTCTCAGGAGAGGGGCGCACCGACCAACGCGGCCAGGTACATGTACACCCACGGCTTCCAACCACTTCGCTCCTGCTGCGTTGCTTGCGCGTTGGAGCTCGCCTCGCAAAAAACGTCGAAAAAGGGACTCATACCCCCGAAATTCATCGGGAATTCATCGGATGTTGATACTAATACGGGACTGCACCCGCATCTGTGTGGGCTGTGAGAAGGGCAGACTCATCGCGAGGCGCAGGGCGTAGAGGAGCGTTTCGCTTGCGGAGTGGTGCGCAGGACGTAAGGACAGGATCGGATCCCCGAGCGAATCTTCCAGTTGGTATACCTGGACACCGGACCGCTCCCCGACGGTACAGCCCTCATCGATACGTTCCCTCCGGAAGCCAGGCGGCACACCGAGCGTCAGGTAGAGGAACTCGGCGACGGTTGGCGGTTGCCCATGCCGCCTTGGGACGAACTGGCACAGCAGGCCAGCCTGGAAGGGCTGGGCGACGACCAGCTAAGGCTACTGCGCTCGAAGGCCGTTGCGCAGCCGTTCGGTACCTATACCCAGGAACTGCGTCCGGAGAACCCTGCCCGAGAAGAGCTGCCCAAGCTGGGGATTCTGTGTAGTTTCTCTGTGGATCTGGTACAAGAGATGATCGCCAGCGACAACCCTTTGACTCGGGGCTTCGTTGGCCCCGGCTGGCGGTTCGTGGACCTACCCACGGGACACTGGCCCATGTTCTCAAGGCCCGATGACCTAGCCGAGTTGCTCCTCGGCCTCCTCCCTCTGGGCTTCGCGGAGGCTGTTTAGAATAGAGTACAAACAGTTGATGGAGGTGGGTAATGCGCTACGCGGTTCTCGGGGTGGGTGGGGTCGGCGGACTTGTGGGCGGTGCGCTCGCGAGGGCGGGCCACGACGTTAGCTTGCTCGTGCGTCCTGGCCGGAGGGAGCATTACTCCGAGCATCTTAGCGTTCAGAGCGAGCTGCTCGGAAACTTCGAAGCTCCGGTACGGGTCGCCGATTGGCTCGACGAGCAATGTGACGTCGTCTGGATCACGGTCAAGGCGCCGGCGCTCGAGGCGGCGCTTGGCACCATTCCTCCTGAAGTACTGGGAGATGCCCTCCTGGTGCCGCTGCTAAACGGCGTGGATCATGTTGGGCGGCTGCGCGATGGGTACGGTGCCGAGCGGGTCTTGCCGGGGACGATAAGGGTCGAAGCCGAGCAAGCGGGTCCGGGGCGAGTTAGGCACCACTCTGCGTTTGCCGATGTGCAGGTCGCACCGAATCCGGCAACGCAGGAGCGGACCCAGACCTTGTGCGAAGAACTGCGTGACGCCGGGATGGGCTGCGAAGTGCAAGACGACGAGACCACCATGCTCTGGAGCAAGCTCTGCTTTCTGGCGCCGTTTGCGCTGGCGACCACGGCGTCGGAGGGCCCGCTCGGGGATGTCCGGGAGGACCCGGGCCGGTGGGTAAGCCTGGAGCAGTGCGTTAGTGAGGCCTGTGCCGTCGGTGCGGCCGAGGGGGCCATGGTCGCCCCCGAGCCGATCCTCACGGCACTAGAAGGGCTGCCCAACGGTTTCCGAAGTTCGATGCAAAAGGATGTTGCGGCGGGGAAGGTGCCGGAGCTCGATGCCATCGCTGGACCCATCCTTCGTGGCGGTAGCGAGCACGGCATCGAGGTGTCGGCGACCCGTTCCCTCGTGGAGCGGGTTCTGGCCCTAGAATGACGGCGAATGAACACTCAGGCGGGCCCCTGCCTTCCGCACCCAGCTCCGCCCTCCGTCGCTCCTGGGTAGGACAGGGGCATCGGCACGAGAGGTTCGGATCGGCATCGAGGATACCGCAGTCGAGGAGAGGAGTCTCCGGTGACTAACGACGCGCTCATCGAGGAGATCAATGCGGCATACCGCCGGCTCGGCGCCGCCACGGAGGATCTGGCTAGCGCCGACCGCGAGCTGGCCGAGTACGTCAGGAGAGTACGCCTGGACAACGCCGAGGCGATTCTGGAGGCCAGGAACGAGAGGACGGCGAGCCTCTACCTCGACGGCCTGCTCGATACCCACGACCATCGGCGCCTGGAGGCAGACCGGGCGAGGGCCGATCTCGCCCTCCTGCATGCCAGGCGCGAGGTCGAGCGGCTGCAACTGATAGTCCGGCTGCTGGGGACCCGACCGAGCGAGGGGATACCAGGATGAGTGGTAGGGGGATGCGCGAGAGGTTCGGCTCCGTTGCCTGAGGCCTCCGCCTACACCGACGGGGCTTCCACCGGCTCCCGTGGTCCCGGGGGCTATGGGGTCGTCATCCGCTGGGAGGGCAAGATCAAAGAGATAAGCGGCGGCGAGCCGGACACCACCAACCTGAGGATGGAACTGACCGCCGCGTGCGTCGCCCTGGAGTCCATAGAAGAGGGATATACGGTGAGCGTCTACTCGGACGCGTCCTACCTCATCAACTGCATGAGGAGGGGCTGGTACAAGAAGTGGCGAGAGAACGGTTGGCTCAACTACCGCAACGAGGCCGTGGCGAACAAGGACCTGTGGGAGAGGCTCCTGGGAGCGGCACGGCGCCACCAGCGAGTGCGCTGGAAGAAGGTCAAGGGGCACCAAAAGACCCAAGGGCCACACAAGTCTGGCAACGACCGGGCCGACGAACTCGCCGTGGCCGCCAAGAACGAGGCAGCCAGACCATCGCTACCGTCGTGACCATGAGGAGATGGCACGCGCAAACTGCTCTAGCGAAAGAAGGCCCGGTATGTCTCCAGGGAGATGTCCTGAATCGCCCCTCTGGCCTCCCCTTCCGAGGTGCCTTCGGAGAAGACGACGATGAAGTATTCCCGACCGGTGCCGGAGCTCTTCCCGGGAAATACAATCCCGGCGTCTGAGAAGGTGCTCTCGTAGGATCCGATCTTGTGCGCCACGCGGGTCTCCTCGGGTAGCGGCTGGGGCAGGCGATCCTCGAAGGATGTGTTCGTCATTAGCTCGAGCATGTCGGCCGAGAGCCGTGGGCTGGTGTAGGAGGGATCGGCGATCTTCTTCAGCACGAGCAAGATATCGTGCGGGG
>Ga0196962_10000082_pt1 | contig 64721 bp, 46 predicted proteins | sample S3v_20metaG_FD_183186 | JGI IMG/M metagenome (GOLD analysis project Ga0196962, IMG submission 183186) | Soil microbial communities from Anza Borrego desert, Southern California, United States - S3+v_20 | ecosystem: Environmental > Terrestrial > Soil > Desert | place: USA: California | collected...
GAAGCGCGCGAGCGCCGCGCCGACTCGCGCGCCGCGCGGCCGCGAAGTGGTCGCGCACACGGGCTGGCACCTTCCGCTCCTGTCGCCGCAGACCTCCGCGGTCGTAGAGAAGGAGCTGCGTTACGCCCTGCGCAACGCGCAGCTACGCATGATGGCCGTCATGCCGCTGGTCCTGATAGCGGTCAGGCTGCTGCGCGGGAGCAGGCCGGGCGAGGGCTCCGCCTCTTCGCTGCGTGACCTGCCCGTGACGAGCTTCGCGGCGTACACGGAAGGGCTGCTGGTCGCCGCGGGCGTGCTCTACGTCTTCCTGATTCTCTCGTCGCTCGCGTGCAACCTCTTCGCCTACGACGGCGGCGGGATGCGCTCGTTCATCCTCGCGCCCGTCGCGCGGCGCACTATCTTGCTGGGGAAGAACCTGACGATCTGTTTCCTGGCCTTCGTCTTCTGCGCCGTGCTGCTCGCGGTCAACCAGCTCGTCTTCCGCGACCTCACGCCCGCGGCGCTCGGCGTCGCGGCCCTTACCTTCGTCTTCTTCGCCGCGTGCTTCTCGGTCATAGGCAACGTGCTCTCGATTCGCTTCCCGAAGCGGCTGCAATTCGGCAAGCGCATGAACGCCTCCGGCGTGACGGGATTCTTACTGATCCCGATCATGCTGGCGCTCGCCGCGCCCGTCTTCCTCGCGGTCTTCTTCGGCTACCTCGCGCAGAGTTTAATGGTCAAGTATGTTACACTGACGCTGTTCGCGGCCCTGGCAGTAGCGCTCTACGGCCTCTCGATTTCGGCCCAGGCGCGCTCGCTCGCGCGCCGCGAGCAGGAGATTCTCGAAGCCGTCAGCGGACGGAGCGACGAATAAAGGGATGAGGGATGAGGGATGAGGGATGAAGTAAAGACGTGAAGCTCTTATTTCATCCCTCATCCCTCATCCCTCATCCCTCATCTTGAATCCAGTGGTGCAGCGCGCCCGCGTCAAGGCTCAGGCGGCACGTTGCATCCGGGCGGGAAAGGCCGCTTGAGCCCCGTCCAGACACAAATGGCTCGCAGAAAATTCCGCAGCAACCAGCGACACGAACCCTCCACGGAACGCTCATTCCAGGAGTACATCTCCTCCATCCCCGCGCCGCAGACCTCGCGCACGGAGCTGATGCGGATGGTGCGCGGCGGCGAGGACACTTTCCTCGAACTCAAGGTCAAGCTCTCGAACCCCGAAAAGATCGCGCAGGGCATCGTCGCGCTCGCCAACACGGGCGGCGGCCTGATGGTCTTCGGCGTCAACGACCAGATGAGGGTCGAGGGGCTGGACGACGCCGAGGGCGTGCAGGCGGAACTGGTCCGCATCTGCCGCGAGGAGGTTCAGCCCTCGCTCGTCCCCTTCATAGACCGCGTCGCCTTCGACAACGGGCGGCGCATCGTCGCCCTCGACGTGGTCGGCCGCAACCGCCCCTACCGGACGCGCGACGGCCGCTTCTACATACGCATCGGCTCGGAGAAGCGCGAGGCGTCGCGCGAGGAATTGTCGGCCCTGATAGACGAGGCGCGCCCGACGCGCTACGAGAACGTGGCGGCCGTCGGCGCGACCCTCGCGGACGTTGACGAGGCGCACCTCTGGAGCTTCGTCAAGGAGTTCGAGGGCGACGCTTTTGACGAAGCGAGCGTGCTCGGCTACCCGACCAAGGACGTGCTCGAACGCGACCTGCTGCTCGCGACCGCGAGCGGGAGCGAGACGATCCCGACCGTCGCAGGGCTCCTGCTCTTCGGGCGCGACGAGCGCGTGGCGGAATTGCTGCCGCGCTCGCAGATCGTCGCGACGCGCTTCGCGGGCGAGACGGCGCAGTCGCCCGTCGTCGAGCGCGCCGAGCTTAGGGGCAACATGCACACGCTCTACGAGGCCGCGCTGCGCTTCGTCAGCCGCTACTGCGACCTGTGGGACGAGCGCCCGCGCCGCTTCCCGGCGCAGGAGGTCTCGGACGCGCCCGTCGCCGCGCGGGCCAACTACCACCGCGGCGCAATCGGCGAGGGCGTGGCGAACGCGCTCGTCCACCGCGACCTCGCGCTCAGGGACTTCGTCACGCGCCTGCACGTCTTCGACCGCTCGGTCGAGATCATCAACCCGCGCCGCAGCGTCGGCTTCGCGCCGGTGGCACAAAAAGCCATACGCTACGGCGTGCCCCAGCGCCTCAACCCGCAGCTCGCGGCCGTCTTCTACAACGCGGCCTACGGCCTGACGCTCCCGACGGGCGGCCTCCCCGCACTCCTGCGCCACGCGCGCACCTTCTCCGGCCGCCGCCCAGAGACCTTCGCCTTCAACGACGAATTCCGCCTCAGGTTCTACGGAGTATGAAGTCGCTACCGCGGGCGGTGCTGACGCGATGCTGATGGATGAAGAAAAGAAGAACGAGGCATCGTCCGCCGAGGATGAGGGAGTAGATTTCGGCTTGGCGATGGAGGCCGGGCGCGAAGCATCTACAGAATTGCTTCGCAGTCGGGGAGGAATTGAACTTGAGGACGGGGGATTTTATCTTGAGGAAGAGCTTACGGACGAGGAAATGGAGCGAAGAATAGAAGAAGGGCTTAAAGAGTTGAACAAGCGGGGGAATGAACTTTACCGCCGGAAGAAACAGGAGCACTCTAAGTAAGGGGCAAAGCAGAAAAGTAAAAGGCAGCCGGCGTGAAAGCGCGGCTGCCTTTTAACTGCCCACTGCCTACCGCTAACTGCCTACTGCTATTTGCCCGACGCTTTCTCTTCCTTCTCTTTCTCTTCCTTCGGCGCGTTGTAGAAGAGGCGGCTCTGGACGACGTACTCCTTGTCGTCGTACTTGCCGTCGCCGTCCACGTCCACCTTGACGACGATCTTGTGCTGCTTGCCGTCGCGGCGGTCGCCTGGGTTGTAGCCGAGGCTGTACTGGTTGCGGAGCAGCGCGTTGATCTCGCGCAGGATGCCCGGAATCTCACCCTGGAAGGTCATCGGGTAGTACTTGCCGCCCGTCTCCTTGGCGAACGTGCCCAGCGCGTTCTGGGCCTGTAGGAAGGTCAGCCGGCCGGGGTTGCCGAGGAGGTCGTCGGTCGCGCCGATGCGGTCGCCGTACTTCTTGAAGAAGAGGTTCCCGGTCCCTATGACGTAGATGGGCACGCCCGCGTTCTGCGTGACCTTGCGCGCCTTGTCGTAATTAATCTTGCTGAAAGTGTCTATCCCGGAAGAGATCAGGATGAGCGCCTTGCGGCGGCCCTGCACGCTCGACAGCCCCGCGTACTCCGCCGTGCGCTCCTTAGACTCTTCGAGCACGACCGCGTCGCCGCGCCCGCCCGCCAGCGTGAACTTGAGCGCGTCGAAGAGGTTCGCCTCGCTGAAGGCCGGCTGGTTCCTCAGGAGCAGGTTGATGACCTGGCGGATGCGGCCGGGGTCGTTCGTGAAATCCGTCAGCGGCGTCGGCCGTATGTCGTAGGCGATGACGGTGACGAAGTCGTCGGGCGGCTTGATGAACTGCGAGAGGAACATCGCCGTCGGCTGGATGACTTCGTACGTGGGCCACTCGAAGCCGCTGCTGCCGTAGTAGCCGAGGACGGACGTGAGCTTGCTGTATTCGAGGACTACCGCGACCGTGATCGGCGCTTCGGGCGTCGAGAAGTTGGTGATGTCCTTCTGCTGGCCGTCCTCGAAGACGGCGAAGTTGGCCTGCTTGAGCCCCGTAATAATCTGGCCAGATTTCTTGTGGTAGACGACGGCGTCGACGTTGACGACGTTGGTCGTGACGGTGACGGTGTCGGCCTCCTGCGGCTTGCCCTCGACGTCTGGCGGCAGCTCCTCCTTCTGCTCGCCCTGCTGCGAGGGGTCGGGCCGCTTGTTCTTCTTCTGGTTGCTGGTCGGCGGCTGGCGTCTGGACTGCGCGAAGAGGCTGAGGTTGCCCGCGCCGAAGAGCGCGACGGCGAGCGCGACTGCGACGAGGGCGCTCGGGCGGCGGAAGAGTGTGCGTCTCATGGTAAAAATCCTCTGCAAAACAGGGAGGGGGAAATGCCTACTTTAATAAACGAATATTAGGCGCTTAGTCCGAGCGCGGTCAAGATGCAGGGGTTGGATGTCCGACGCCTCTCGCCGGATGCCCAGGAAAAGCAGTGGGCAGTGGGCAGCGGGCAGCAAGAGAAAAACGGAAAGCAGTTACGAAATCTCGTATGCCGCTGCTTTCCGTTTTCATTTACTGCCAACTGCCAACTGCCCACTGCCTTTCATCTGGCTTCGGCCTCGACGACCACGTCGTAAGCGCCGGTGTTGTCGCTGAGGTTGCCTTCGTTGACGCCGAGGAAGAGGACGCCGTCGCGCTGGGCTATGAACTCGCGGCGGTTGCCGACGAAGATGAAGTCGTCGTTGTCGTCGCCGATGACGGCGATGAGGCCGCCGGTCGGGTAAGAGCGCATCAGCTTCTCGTTGTCCTGCACGCCGGTCAGCCCCGTGGGCGTCGAGACGCGGCCGCCGCCGAGCGTGACGCGGCCCGAGGCGTTGATGCGTAGGCGCTGGCCGCGCTTGACGACCAGGCCGCTGTTCGTCCAGCCGTTCGCCGCGTTGTCGGCGCGCACGCGCAGGTTAATGCCGGGGATGAACATCGGGGAGCCTTGAGACGAGGGCTGCTGGCCGCCCGCGGACGTGCTCGGCCCCGCGTTGTCGTCGTCGTCCGGCTGCGGGCGCGTCGTCGTCTGGACGGGCTGCTGCTGCACGGGCGGGCGCGTGGTCGTCGTGGGCGTCGTGTTGGCGGGCGGGCGCGTCGTCTGCCCCGCGTCCGTGCCGGCGCTGCCGGTGGGGAAGCCTCCCGCGCCGGCCGACTCAAACTCGATCGACTCCACGTCCTCCATCCAGATCGTGATCTGGCTGCGGCGGCCGCGCGAGCCCGTGCCGACGAGCACCGTGAACTGCTGGTTGTTGAAGCCTATGACCTGGCCGCGGATGACGCTGCCGTCCTTCAGGCGGATGGTGTCTGCGAGCGCGGCCGTGCTGAGAGTCAGGGCGAGCAGGATGGCGACGAGCGGGGTAAAAATTCTCTTGTTCATGATTCCTCCTCCGGGGCGACAACTTCTACGGGCGCGGGTCTATGAGCTTTCGTGCTGCCGGGGCGTCCGTGCGACGTTTAGCAAAGATGCGCCTGCTTTGGCAAGCGGGGAAGAGGTGTGATCTGACGATTGATGCGCGCGGGCGCGCTTGAGGTTGCTCGCGCCCGTCCCGCCTTCGCCGCCGCGCCCCCGCCCGTGTTATAACATCTCGCGCGGCGCGCGCCCCTGCGCCGGGCCGCAATCTTCCGAGAGAGAGTGACGTGATGAGCCTCATGAAGACGTTCGCGAAGCTGACCGCCTGCTGTCTGCTGCTGGCCTTCGGCGCTCAGGCGCAGACGCGCGCCAGGCGCACGCCCGCGCACCGGAAGGCGAGCCGGGCCACGACGGCCGCGGCCAAAATTTCTTCGGAGAAGTACGTCCCCGTTCACAAGTACGACCCCGCCAGGGACGCCGCGCGCGACATCGCGGAGGCCGCGGCCGAGGCGTCGCGGACACGCAAGCGCGTGCTCGTCGAGGTCGGCGGCGAGTGGTGCATCTGGTGTCACATCATGGACGACTTCTTCGAGAAGAACAAAGAGCTTCTCGACCTGAGGGAGAAGCACTTCGTCATGGTGAAGGTCAACTTCAGCGACGAGAACAAGAACGAACAGGTGCTCTCGCGCTACCCGGAGATTCAAGGCTACCCGCACATCTTCGTCCTCGACGGCGACGGCAAGCTCCTTCACTCACAGGACACCGCCGAACTCGAAGAGGGCAAGGGCTACAACCTCGCCAGATTCACAGCCTTTTTACAGAAGTGGGCACCGGAAAAATAGGGATGAGGGATGAAGAAAAGCAGAAGGCAGAAAGCGGAAGGCGCTAGGCAGAGAGAAAGACACTCTGTCCCCCGCCTACCGCCTTCCGCTTTCTCTTCCTCATCCCTCACCCCTCATCCCTTTCACTGCCCCGCTTCCCAGCGAGTCCCGTCCTTGAAGATGACGCGCTTGAGTGTGACTTCGGCGCGGGCGGCCCCTTCGGGCAGGGGGTCTTCGCGCTCGTAGGTCTGACCCTTTTCGATGGGCTTCCGCACGGACTTGACGACGTTCTGCCAGGCGTAAGTCGTCTCCTCAACCACGCCGCCCCGCTCGTCCATGTATCTCATGTTCAGATCGACCTGGCTGACATGCTTCTCCGTGTTCACCTTGATCTTGTAGGCGATTGACTCCTTGTCGGGCGTGACGCCCGCGTAAGTGACTTCGACGGGGCGCTCGCCGCCCGCGGTCGCGGGCGAGGTCGTCGCGGAAGGCGTCGCCGTGGCGAGCGGCGACGCCGCCGTGTTGGTCGTCGCGGTCTCCGTGGTCTTCTGCGTGGTCGTGGTATTGCCCGCGGAGGCTTTGTTGTCGTCGCGCCCGCCCCCGCACGCGGCGAGCGCGAGCGTCAGGGCAAGGCAGCCCGGCAGCAGCTTCATCTCTTACCCTCTCCTTCCGAACAGAGACAGAGGCGGCAAGCTCTGTTGATAAGCTTGCCGCCTTCTGGAACTGAAAGCAACGAGTCCGCGTCTCTCGACTTTGTCGGGGTAGAATTCTTAAGTCCGCCCGCTAAAGATTACTCGATGACGCCGATGCTCTCTCTGTTGCGGTCCGCGCGCAGCCCTATGACCGCGATGGTCAGCACGGCCGCGATGACGCCGACGGCGATCCACATGTTGCGGCGGCCGTTGTCGTCGTCATCGTCGCCGTCGTCCTGCGCGGCGACGGCCTTGCGCGGCGCTTTGAACATGTCGCCGGCGTTCGACTTGACCTTGACGAAACTGCTGCCCGCCGCGACGCGCGACTTCAGGTCGTTCTTCGAGAAGATGCGGCTCAGCACGGTCTTGGTCCCGGCCGTGAGCGTCATCTTTTCCGAAGCGGCCTGGGGGCCGGCCGGTTGGGCTTCCGAAACGGCGGCCGCGTCCTTCTCGGCAGCCGGCTGCGCCGCGCCCGACTTGTCGGCCGCCCGCGGGTCAGTGTTCGCCTTGAGCGGGGCCGCCATCACGTAGACGTTCGCCACGCAGAAAACGAGCGCCAGGGCTATCAACTGAATTACCCTCGTAAATCTCGAAACCATCATTGGGTCTCCTCCTCACTGTGTCAGTAGGCTCGGTTGGGAAAATAAAGCAACATACCGTCCGCAATGTACATTGCTTTGAAGCACGGCAGAGTTTAACGCTAAGGGCAGGAACGGTCAACAACATTACGAAAATCCGTATGCCGTAATCCGCATTCCGCAATCGTCGGGTATAATTGGCGCATCCGAGTCCGAGCGCCAGAGGAAGAGGCGGGTTAATCAGTATGGTCGAAGAACGTTCAAGGGTGGCGGCGCTCAAGCCGTGGATGATTATCGCCGCGGCGGCGCTCGCCGTCGCCGTGGCCGTCGCGGCGCTCTACGTCTGGAGAAGAGGGCGCGGCCAGGCCCCGCCCGCGGCCCCTCTGGAGCAGGCGACGGCTTCCGTGGACGACCCCCTCAAGCCTCAGCGCGTGGCCGTCCAACGGGTCGAAGAGGACAGGGGCGTGCCCGTCGGGAACAAGGCCGACGTGGAGGTGCCCGCCGAGCTGAAGCTCTACAAAGACCGCAGGCGCTTTCTGGCGATACAGGTCGCGGAGTGGCGCGAGCAGAAGTACGAGATACCCGACGACTTCGCCGACCTGGCGGAGATGACGCGGCGCGGCGAGTTCGCGGCGCTCCCGGTCTTCGGCGGCGACTACATCCTTTACGGCGTCGGGCTCAGGGCGGACGACGAGCTGACCTATTTCGACCCGAAGACTCTGAAGAGCGTCCCCCTCTTCGGCAGCCAGGCGGAGGCCGAGGCGGAACTCGCGCGGCTGAAGACGCTGCTCGAAGAGTCCGAGACGAAAATCCGCGGGTGGAAAGAGGAGCTGGCGAAGCTGAAGAGGACCGAGCGCGCCGCGCGGAAAGAGATTGATGACCAGATCGCGGAGACGCGAAAAACCTCTGAGGCCGCTAAGAAGCGTAGAGAGCTGATAGACTCTTACTACAAGGACGCGCCGCGCGCCGAGATGCTGGCGGCGGAGTACAGGCGGCTGACGGAAGCGGCGCGCGACTTCGGCGGCCGCTCCTACGACCTGCGGGACTCGGACGCGCGCAAGGCGTTCAAGGTGAGTCTGCTGAGCGCGCTCAGGCCGGAGGCGCGCCAACGGCTGGAGGAGATGGCGCGCGCCTACCGGCAAAAGTTCGACCGCCCGCTGCCCGTCACGTCGGTCGTCAGGACCGTCGAGTACCAGCGCCAGCTCGGCGACGCCGGCAACCCGAACGCCATACGCATCAACGTCCCGCCGCACACGACGGGCCTGGCCTTCGACATTTACACCTATTACATGGCGGCCGACGAGCAGCAGTTTCTGATGGACGAGATCGCGCGGCTCGAACGAGAGGGCCGCCTCGAAGCCCTCAGGGAGAACCGCTACCACATACACGTCTTCGCCTTCCCCGACTCCAAGCCGCCCGACGAGAAACTCATCCAGGCCTCGCTCAATTTGAAAGCCGGCGGCGACGAGGAGTGACCCCGCGCGACCTCATTCTTAAAAATCTGGCGCGGCGAAAGTTATTTCTGTATATTCACCCTGCCGGCCGGGAAGAATAAAAATCTCAACGAAAACAGAGGGGATATGCTCAAGCGCACAACTTTCGCCTCCGCGCTCATCTGCCTGCTGCCGCTTTTGTGCCAGACTGCGGCGGCCCAGACCGGCCCCGACCGGAAATCTTTCGAAGTCGGCGCGCACTTCTCCGTGCTCAACTACGACGACTACGGCGACTACGGAGTCGAGCCGGGCTTCGGCGGGCGCTTCGGCTTCAACCTCAACGAACACCTGGCCCTCGAAGCGGAGGTCAATTTCTACCCGCGCTCGCACGAGCTGGACCCGACCGTCTCGGGCCGCAAGACCCTGGCGCTCTTCGGCGTCAAGGCCGGCGCGCGCCGCGGCAGCTTCGGCCTCTTCGGCAAGGCGCGGCCCGGCTTCATCTACTTCAGCCGCCGGCTCTCGTTCGCCTGCGTCGGCCTCGACGAGCCTTCCGACTGCGAACTCTCCCGGACCAATTTCGCCTTCGACGTGGGCGGCGTGGTCGAGTACGACTTCTCCCCGCGCGTGCTCTTGCGCGTAGACCTCGGCGACACGATCATCCGTTCGAGCATCATCGGCGGGACCAACACGACACACAATCTACAGTTGAACGCCGGCGTCGGCTTTCGCTTTTGACGATGGGTGAAGATTTATGAAGAACCCCCTGTCACTTACGCTCACGCTTCTGCTGAGCGCCGCGATCCTCTTCCTCCCCACCGCGCTGGCACAGAACGAGGCCCCGCCCCAGAAGCGCTCGGGACTCACGCGGCCCGGCGACGAAGACCTCGGCCGCGTCTTCAGGAGCTACGAGCGCTTGAGCCTGGACACGGCGGACGCGGCCGAGCGCGTGCGGCAGACGGGACGCCTCGTCCTCAACACCGGCTCGCGCACGTTCGACCTTGAGCTGGAGCCACACGACATGCGCGCCGACCACTACAGGGCCGAGCAGACAGTCGCGCCGGGCGTGACGCTCCCTGTGGCGCGCGGCCCCGTGCGGACTTACAAGGGCAAGGTGCGGGGGAGCGCGGGCGCGCAGGCGCGCTTCACGATTGACGAGGAGAGCTTCGAGGGCGTGATTCTGACCAAAGGCGAGCGCTACTACGTCGAGCCCGCCAGTCGTTACACGCCGGGCGCTACGCGAGCGGACTTCCTGCTCTACAAGGGGTCGGATGTCATCGAGTCGGAGCCGCTCTCCTGCGCCGCCCCTTCGCTGCACGACAAGCTCAACGAGGCCGCCGGCAAGGTGAGCGAGGAGCCGTCTGTCTCCGCGGCCGTCACGGGCGGCGGCCCGGAGCCGCAGGTGCTCGCCAGCCCTTTGGAGGCGGAACTCGCCACCGAAGCGGACTTCGAATACTCGACGGCGCTCGGCGGCGCGGCCGGCGCGAACAACGAGATACAGAGCATCATGAACCAGGTCGAGGGCGTCTACCAGACGGAGATCGGCCTCTCGTTCAAGATCGCCTACCAGCACGTCTGGACGACCTCCGCGGACCCTTACACGTCGGCCGACCCCGTGACGGCGATTAAGGAGTTCACCAACGAGTGGAACAACGACCCGCACGGCGTCGGCTTCAAGACCGTGGTGCGCGACGTGGCCCACATGTGGACGGGCAAGAATTTGACGAACACGGCGGGCGTGGCCTGGACTGGAGTCGTCTGCAAGTCGCCCGCGAGCGCCTACGCGCTGTCCGAGCGGATCAGCATCTCGCCGCAGAAAATCATCCTGCCCGCGCACGAGATCGGACACACCTTCAACGCCACGCACACGGACGGGACGGCCGGCTGCACCAACACGATCATGCAGGCGATCGCCAGGGACACCTCGGTCGTCAGCTTCTGCCCGGCCTCGCGCGGCCAGATCGAGACTCACATCAGGACTTACCCGTCGTGCCTCTCGGCCGCGCCCGCGTGCACTTTCACCCTCTCGCCGACGAGCGCGGTGTTCACCTCGGCCGGCGGCTCAGCCTCCTTCTCCGTGACGGCGTCGGACGCGGGCTGCAACTGGGCCGCCGCGAGCAACGCCCCCTGGATTCACATCACCGCGGGCGCGAGCGGGACGGGGAGCGGGAGCGTCAGCTACACGGTGGACGCCAACACCGGGGCCACATCGCGCTCGGGGACGATTACGGCGGCGGGGAAGACTTTTAACGTGTCGCAGGGCGCGCCCGCCGCCTGCACTTTCACCATCTCCCCGACGAGCGCCACTTACACGGCGGCCGGCGGCACGGGCTCCGTCACAGTGACGACCGCGGCCGGCTGCGCGTGGACCGCGGCGAGCAACGTCACCTGGGCCAGAGTCACGGCGGGCGCGAGCGGCAGCGGCAACGGCACGGTCAGCTACGAGGTGGACGCCAACACGGCGACCTCCTCGCGCTCGGGGACGCTCACCATCGCCGGGAAGACTTTTACGATAACGCAGGCGGCCGCCGCGTGCGCTTTCACCATCTCGCCCACCAGCGCCTCGTTCGCGGCCGCGGGCGGCACGGGCTCGTTCTCCGTGACGACGACCGCCGGCTGCGCCCGGACGGCTAAGAGCAACGTCACGTGGATCACGATTACCGCGGGCGCGAGCGGCAGCGGGAGCGGGACCGTCAGTTACAAGGTCAACGCCAACACGGCCACCACCTCACGCACGGGGACCATCACCGCCGCCGGGAAGACTTTCACCGTCACGCAGGCCGGGGCCGTCACCTGCACGTTCACCCTCGCGACGACGAGCGCCTCTGTGCCCGCGGCCGGCGGCACGGGCACCATTACGGTGACGGGCCCCGCGGCCTGCACCTGGACGGCGGTAAGCAACGTCCCCTGGATTCGCATCACGGCCGGCGGCAGCGGCAGCGGCAACGGCACGGCCAGTTTCACGGTGGACGCCAACACGGCGACCGTCTCGCGCCGGGGCACGATCACCATCGCGGGGAAGACTTTCACGGTGAACCAGGCCGCCGCGGCCTGCACCTTCACCATCTCGCCGACGAGCGCGTCTTTCGCGGCGGCCGGCGGCACGGCCAGCATTTCCGTGACGACCACGGCGGGCTGCGCGTGGACGGCCAAGAGTAACGTCGCGTGGATCACGATCACGGCGGGCGCGAGCGGCAGCGGGAGCGGGACGGTGAGCTACAGAGTCAGCGCCAACACCGCGACGACCGCGCGCACGGGGACGATTACGGCAGCGGGGAAGACTTTCACCGTCACGCAGGCGGCCGCGCCGCCGGGCCTCGTCTCGCTCGTCGTCAACCCGGCGACCGTCATCGGCGGCTGCCAGACGGCAACCGGCACGGTGACGCTGAGCGCGCCGGCCCCCTCGGGCGGCATGGTCGTGTCGCTCTCCGACAACATCGCCGCAACCACAGTGCCCGCGAGCGTGACGGTCGCGGCGGGCACGACCACCAGGAATTTCAGCATCACTACGGTCGCCGTCACCGCCAACCAGGGCGGGACCGTCACGGCCTCGCTGAACGGCGTCAACAGGACCGACACGCTGGGGGTGCGGGCCATAGGCGTCAGGTCCGTGACCGTCAGCCCCAACCCGATCATCGGCGGCAACACCGCGATTGGCACGGTCACGCTCGAATGCCGGGCCGCCCCCGGCAACATCACCGTCACGCTCTCGGACAACCTGGCCGCGACCACGCTGCCCGCGAGCGTCGTCGTCACGGCGGGCTCGTCCACCAAGACTTTCAGCATCACGACGACCGCCGTCGCGAACAACCAGGTGGGCACGCTGACGGCCACGGCGGGCGGCGTCAGCAAGAGCGTGAGCCTGACGGTGCGCCGCATAGGCATCGCGTCTCTGACGCTCAACCCGACCGCCGTGACGGCCGGCCAGAATTCGACGGGCACGGTGACGCTTGAGCGCGCGGCCGGGTCGAGCGGCGTGGTGGTCACCCTGACGAGCAGTAACACGGCGGTCGCCACGGTCCCGTCGAGCATCACGATCCCGTCCGGGACGACGAGCAAGACGTTTACGGTGACCACCAGCGCGACGACCTCCACCGCCACCAACGTCACCATCACGGCGGCGGCCAACAGCACGAGCAAGACCGCGACGCTGACGGTCAACCCCGGAGGGGAGCAGTAAAACGTCTCGGCCTGAATTGAGTAGCTAAGAACCATCCCGTGAAAAAGGCGGGGCGACATGAATCCGTCTAAAGTCAAACCGAATGCAATCATCTGCGTCTTGATTGCCGCTTCGTTCCTCCTCAGTTCGCTGGCTCTGCCGCGCACGGCCCGCGCTCAGACAGTCCCTCCCCAACAGAATCAGCGGCTCGCGCGCGACATCTTCCGCGAGTTGGTCGAGATCAACACGACGCAGCAGTTCGGGAGCACGCGGGCGGCCGAGGCCGCGGCGGCGAGGCTTCGGGCCGCGGGGTTCTCGGGCGAGGACGTGCAGGTGGTGGGCGCGCGCGCGGACAGGGGCAACCTGGTCGCGCGCCTGAGGGGCAAGGGAAGCGGGAAGCCGATTCTGTTTCTGGCACACCTGGACGTGGTCGAGGCGCGGAAGGAGGACTGGTCGCCGGAGTTCGACCCGTTCAAGTTCACGGAGCGCGACGGCTACTTTTACGGGCGCGGGGCCGTGGACGTGAAGGACGAGGCGGCCGCGCTCGTCGCGACTCTGATTCGGCTCAGGCAGGAGAATTACGTGCCGTCGCGCGACATCATAGTGGCGCTGACGGCGGACGAGGAGACGGGCGACGCGAACGGCGTCGACTGGCTGCTCGCAAACCGCCGCGAATTGATTGACGCGGCCTACGCGATCAACACGGACGCGGGCGGCGGGCAGGTGGAACGGGGCCGGCGCGTGCGCTACAACGTGCAGACGAGCGAGAAGGCGTCGCTCACCTTCCGCCTGGAGGTGAAGAACGCGGGCGGCCACAGCTCGCAGCCCGTGCGCGACAACGCCATCTATCACCTCTCGGAGGGGCTGGCGCGGCTGGCGAAGTTCGACTTCCCCGTGCGGCTGAACGAGACGACGCGCTCGTTCTTCGAAAGAATGTCGGCGCGCGAGGCGGGGCAGACCGCGGCCGACATGAAGGCGGTGGCACAAAATGCGCCGGACCGAACGGCGGCCGCGCGCCTCAGCGCGGCCTCGCCCTTCTACAACAGCATGATGCGCACGACCTGCGTGGCGACGATGCTTGAGGCCGGGCACGCGCCGAACGCGCTGCCGCAGACGGCGCGCGCCATAGTCAACTGCCGCGTGCTGCCCGAAGACACGCAGGAGAACGTGACGAAGACGCTCGCGGATGTCCTGGCCGACAAGGAGATCACGCTGACGGCGCTCAACGACATACGCTCAAGCCCCGCGTCGCCGCTCGTGCCGGAAGTCATCCGGCCCGTCGAGCGCATCGCGGCCGAGATGTGGCCCGATGTCCCCGTCGTCCCCGTCATGGACCCGTGGGCGACCGACGGCCTCTACCTGCGCCGCGCCGGAATCCCCGTCTACGGCACGCCCAGCATCTTCTTCGACATAGACCCCATCCGCTCCCACGGCAAGGACGAGCGCGTCGGCGTCCAGGCTTTCTACGAAGGCGTCGAGTTCACCTACCGCCTGATGAAGGCGCTGACTTCACAGTAAGCAGGAACACTCGGGACTTTCGCGCCGAGTGCGTTCCTCTAAGTGAAGGATACGTGCTATAACATCGGAAACAAGTTTCAGCAGGGGGACTAAGAAGATGCGTTGGAGGGACCTGCGCCAGAGCGGTAATGTCGAAGACCGCCGCGGAATGTCCGGTAAGGGCTTGGCCTTCGGCGGGATCGGCTCCGTCGTCATCCTGATAGTGGCTTTCCTGCTCGGCGTGGACCCGCGCAAGTTGATGAACTCGGGCGGCGACGCAGGCCCCGCGCCCGGCGCGCAGGCCACGCGCCCGATGAACGCAGAGGAGCAGGAGCTGAGAGACTTCAGCGGCGCAGTCCTCGGCAGCACGGAGGACGTGTGGAACGACATCTTCCGCCAGCAGGGCCGCCAGTACGCCGAGCCCAAGCTCACGATCTTCTCAGACCAGGTGCGCTCGGCCTGCGGATTGTCGTCCGCGGCGGTCGGCCCCTTCTACTGCCCCGGCGACCAGAAGGTTTACCTCGACCTCTCTTTCTTCCGCGAGCTTCAGACGCGCTTCCGAGCGCCCGGCGATTTCGCGCAGGCTTACGTCATCGCGCACGAGGTCGGCCACCACGTCCAGAACCTGACGGGCACCATGGACCGCGTCAACCAACTGCAAGCGCGCGGCGGCGAGCGCGAGGCCAATCAGCTCTCCGTCAGACTCGAACTCCAGGCCGACTGCTACGCGGGCACCTGGGCCCACTACGCGCAGCGCCGCGGCGTCCTGGAGCCGGGCGACGTGGAAGAGGCTTTGCGCGCCGCGACGGCCATCGGCGACGACGCGCTACAGAAACAGGCGCAAGGCTACGTCGTCCCGGACTCCTTCACGCACGGCAGCTCCGAGCAGCGCATGCGCTGGTTCCGCAAGGGGCTTGAGACGGGCGACATACGCCAGTGCGACACCTTCAATACCAGAAGCCCGTAAGAGATGAACACCACGGTCGCCAACGCCAGCACCCGCGCTCTCCTGCGCTACTGCGAGAGCCGGGCCATTGACGTGGGGCGTCTGATTTCAGGCGCAGGGCTGGAGCGCCGGCTGGTCGTCGACCCGGACGCCAGGCTCGACTCCGAGCAGATGTTCGCCGTCTGGGGCGAGGCGCAGAGAGAGGTCCGCGACGAAATCATAGGCTTGCGCGTCGCGGAGCTCGTGCCCTTCGGGGCCTACAGGGCCCTGGACTATCTCCTGATGGCGAGCCCAAGCCTGCGCGAGGCGATCAGGAAGAGCGTGCGTTACTTTCACCTCGCCAACGGCGGGGCCGACCTGCACCTCTCGGCCGCGAGCGGGGGCCGCGCCTCGCTTGAGCTTCACCACGCGGGCGCGCCGCGCGAACACATACGCCGCTCGGCCGAGTACACGTTCACCATCCTCCTCGCCAGGTTCCGCCTCGCGACGGGCGTTCGACTGCGGCCCGCCGAAGTCCACTTCACTTTCAAGGCTCCGCCCGCCGTCTCGGACTACCACAGAATCTTCCAGGCCCCCGTGCGCTTCAACCAGCCCGTCAACCGTTTAGTTTTTGACGAGGCTTCGCTCGGCCTCCCTCATCCGGGCGCGGACCCGTCGCTGTGCGAGGTGCTTGAGCACCACGCGCGGCAGACGCTCGCGGGGCTGCAACCCGGCGTCGATTTTCTGGCACAGGTGCGCCGGGCGCTCGACGCCGGCCTGCGCCGCGGGGACGCGAAGGTCGCTTCCGTCGCCAGGGAACTGGCGATGAGCGAGCGCAGCCTACAGCGCCGGCTCAACTCCGAGGCCACCTCCTTCCGCGAAGTCCTGGACGAGGTGCGCGCCGACCTGTCCCTGCGCCTGTTGGGCGAAAACGAAATGGACGTGCGCGAGGTCGCCTTCACCCTGGGCTTCTCCGAGCCGAGCGCCTTCTACCGCGCGTTCCGCCGTTGGACGGGGAAGACCCCGGCCGCCTACCGCGGGCCTCGGGCGTAATCGGTCAACGGATTGGCGCAATCGGTCAGTCCGAAATCAAAATTCCATCGTCATAAGAGAGCGCGTGTGAAGCTCTTCCAATCCCGAAGTCCCGACGGAAAGTCCTATGAGTAGAATAAAGACAGTCGCCATCATTCTCTGCCTGACCCTCGTTCTCGCTTGCGCGCATAGTGCGCAGACGCCGCCGCCGAAGCCGCTCGTCCTGACGGGCGTCACGGTGATCGACGTAACGGGCGCGGCGCAGCCCGCGGCGGGCGTGACCGTGGTCATCGAGGGCGGGCGCATCAGGGAAGTGGGCTTGGCCGCGAAGGTGAAAGTTCCGAAGGGGGCGCGCGTCGTCAACGCCTCGGGCAAATATCTGATTCCGGGTCTGTGGGACATGCACGTTCACCTGAGTTGGACGAAGGCGTCGGCGCTGCCGGTGCTCGTCGCGAACGGCGTCACCTCGGTGCGCGACCTGGGCGGGCGGCTGGACGAGTTGGACGCGTGGCGGACGGAGATAGCCGCGGGGCTCAGGGTCGGCCCGCGAATCCTGCGCGCCGGGCCGATTCTGAACGGGCGCAGCTTCAACCCGCTCCAGATGGTCCCCGGCAACCCGGACGAGACGCGCGGCGTCATCCGCGCGCTCAAGTACGTCGGCGTGGACTTCATCAAAGTCCACCGCCGCATGGAGCGCGACTCCTACCTCGCGGCGATAGACGAGGCGAAGAAGCAGGGGCTCGCGCTCGTCGGCCACATCCCCATGACGGTCACGCCCGAGGAGGCGTCGGACGCGGGGCAGGTGACCATCGAGCACACGGAGACGCTCTTCGAGGGGACTTTCAGCGAGCGCAACAAGGACCGCAAGCTGCCCGACGCGATTCGACAGTTCCGCGACGGTGGGGAGGCCGAGAAGCTCTTCGCCCGCTTCGCCAAAAATGGCACAGTCGTGACGCCGACGCTCGTCGCCTTCAGCTCGATCATCGAAGCCTACGACCCCGCGCTTCCGCCGAACCCGCTCAAGCGCTACGTCGCGCTCTCGTACAAAGAGGAGGAGCGTAAGCGCGCGCAGACCATCTCGGCCGAAGACCTGGCCGAGACGAAAGCGACCTTCGCGGAATTGAAAGAGGTGGTGCGGCTGCTGCACAAGGCGGGGGTCACGCTCATGACCGGGAGCGACATCGCCGCGACGCGCGTCCCCGGCTTCACCCTCCACGACGAACTGGCCCTGCTCGTGGGGGCCGGGCTGACCCCGCTCGAAGCGCTCCGCGCGGCGACCGTCACGCCCGCTAGAGTAATGAAGAAGGAGAAAGACCTCGGCACGATCGAGGCGGGCAAGCTCGCGGACCTTGTGCTGCTCGACGCCAACCCGCTCGACGACATCGGCAACGCGCGGCGGATTCGCGCGGTGATAGTAAACGGCAAGCTGCTCGACAGGGCGGCGCTCGACCGCCTGCTCGCCGAAGCCGAGCGTGACGCGCTAAAAAATTAGAAGTTCGCCGCGTAGCGGCGCGTGATGAGTGGATTTACCATCGGGAAATCATGATGAGAAAATTTTCAACCGCCCTGCTCTTGCTCGCCGCGCTGGCCGCGACTCCTTTCCCTCAATCTAAACAGACCGGGACGCTCGCGCTGACGCACGTCACGTTGATTGACGGGAGGGGCGGGCCACCCGTGGCGGACGTGACAGTGCTGATTGAAGGCGGCCGCGTCACGAGAGTGGGCGAGAGCGGGAAGGTGAGCGTCCCGCGCGGCGCGCGCGTCGTGAACGCCCGCGGGAAATATCTGATTCCGGGTCTGTGGGACATGCACGTCCACCTCGCGAAGTTAGGCGAAGGCGTGCTCCCGCTGTTCATCGCGAACGGCGTCACCTCCGTGCGCGACATGGGCGGCGACTACTCGGTCGCGCCGCGCTTGAAGAGGGAGGTGGCCGCAGGCTCGCGCCTCGGGCCGCGCATCAAGACGGCCGGGCCGATTCTCGAAGCCGCGCGCAACGTCGAGCGCATGAAGGCGGAAAAGACCATCGAGTTCGACACCTTCGCGGTCGAGCGCACGAGGATAGCCGTCGGCACTCCCGAAGACGCGCGGCGCGCGGTCGACTTGGTCGCGAAGCTCGGCGCGGACTTCGTCAAAATCCGCACGGTCGAGTCGGTCGAGACTTACCGCGCCATCGCCGAGGCCGCGAAGCGCGCGGGCCTGACGTTCGTCGGCCACGCCAGCGTGCCGCCGGAGGAGGTCGCGCGCGCGGGCCAGCGCAGCATCGAGCACTCTTTCATCCCCCCGCTCAGTAACCTGAGCGCGGCCGAGCGCAAAGAGCTGTTCGAGAGATTGGCACAGAACGGCACGGCCGTAGTCCCGACCAACGTCACCGGCGTCAAATCTTTTCCGGCCTCTTACGAGCAGGCCGTCGAGATTATCAATGACAGCCGCGGGAGGATTGACGTCCGCCGCAAATATCTCTACGGCTATTTGCTGGCGGACTGGAAGGAGCAGGCGGAGGAGCGGCGCGGGGCGGGCCTGGACGCTTTGATAAAGAAACTGCGCCCGGACTTTATCAGGGACCTGAAGGAGATGCGCGCGGCGGGCGTGCGCGTCATGCCTGGGACGGACGCGGGCGTGCTCTTGATTTACCCAGGCTTCAGCCTGCACGACGAGTTGCAGGTCTTCGTCGGCGACCTCGGAATGACGCCGATGGAGGCCATCGTCAGCGCCACGCGACACCCCGCGGAGTTCTTCGGCATGCAGGATTCTTTGGGGACGGTGGAGGAAGGGAAGCTCGCCGACTTGGTCCTGCTCGACGCGAACCCGCTCGAACAGATTAGCAACACGCAGAGAATCGCGGGCGTCGTCGTCGCCGGGAGATACCTGCCGAAAGCGGAGCTGCGGCAGACGCTCAAAGGCGTCGAGGCCGCGGCGAGGCGCGCGAGTAAGAAGTAATGGGCGGGCGCGAAGTGTCCGGCGGCTAATTGTCTGTAGAAGTAATTATTCCTTTCAGACGTTTCCCGAAAGATTTGAGGCGCGATTCTTTCTGGCGCGGCGGGGCGGCTTCGGGGGTTGCCTCCGTCCGGTGCGCGGCCGTGCATGCCTGGCGGGGTTCCGCTCCGGCGGGGTAAGTCATGCGGCTTTTCGCGGGGCACGCGGGCGTCGCGAGTTGCCCCGTCGTGGGGTCAATCGTGACGGTCACGGTCGGGAGGGCGCGCACCTCTGCCGGCGCGGCGGGTGTGCCAATCTGCGGCGACTCTTTCTGCGCGTCCGCCTGTCTGGGGCGCGTCGGTTTGGGAGCGGCCGTGACGCCCTCGGGCTTTCGATTATCCTCACTCGTTTGGGGCTGTGACTGTGCGACGCTTTGCGCCTGGCGCTCGTCGGCCGAGGTCAGAAGGGCGCGGAAGGCGTAGAAGAAGACGACGCCGGAGATTGAGAGAGCGAGCAGGACTAGTTGCCAGCGGCCGCGCCGCGCGGGCGCGGGCTGTTGCGGCGCGTGAGCTTCTTGAGCGGGAGGGGCCGCCGGTCTCGGCCTGCGCCCGGTCCTGGCGGAGGTCAGTTGGTCGTAGGCTTCGTTAATCTCCTTGAGCTTCTCCTGCGCCTTCTGCTGTAGGCGCGGGTCGTGCGCGAAGCGGTCCGGGTGCCAGACCTTCGCCATGTCGCGGTGCGCCGTCTTCAGCTCCTGGACCGAAGCGCCCGGCCGCACGCCGAGCAGCTCGTAATATTTGTTCAGCTCGTCCACCAGGTTGATGTTCCCCGTCAGGATAAAATTTCCGCCAGGCGCGACACGCCCTTGAACTTGTCCAGCAGCTCCGCAGGCCCCGGCACGGGCAGGCCCATGTAGTTCATCGCCGCCAGGCAGGCGACGAAAATCAGGCACGCGATGACGAGCCGCGCGGCCGCCAGGCCCGCGCGCCGCATGAGCACGGAAGCACGCATAAAACTGAAACTCCTCGCTGATGCCGGTCTTTAATTATTGGAGAGGGTAAATGGGGCGTCCCGCTGGGTAAGATAACGCGAGGCCGTCGTCAACGTCTCTGACCAGGAGCTTGTGGCCGGCCTCGTGGAGTATTATCGCAGGGCGCGTGTTTGTTGACAACAGTCTTCTTGATGACCCAGGAGTTTGCCATGACCTTCCGCCAAACACCCCCGACGCTCGGCAACCAGTACGAGGACGACCGCGTCCTGCGCTCCTTTTTAAAGCGCGCGCTCCCGCCCGAAGTCCTGCGCGAGATTGAGCCGTCGCTCGCGGAGATGGGGCGTCTGGCGGGCGACCGGCTCTACCGCTTGCAGCTCGCGGATCGTCTCAACGAGCCCAGGCTCGTGCAGTGGGACGCGTGGGGGAATCGCGTCGACCTGATAGAGCTGACCCCTCTGTGGCGCGAGGCGGCGCGCATCGCTGCCGAGCACGGCGTGGTGGCCGTCGCGTACGAACGCAGGCACGCGCAGTTTTCCAGAATCCACCAGGCGGCGCTCGCCTATCTTTTCACCCCCTCGACGGACATCTACAGTTGCCCGCTCGCCATGACGGACGGCGCGGCGCGCACGCTCCTACAGTCCGGCAGCCGCGCGCTCATCAAACGCGCCGTCCCGCGCCTGACGACCCGCGACCCGGAAAAATTCTGGACGAGCGGACAGTGGATGACGGAGGCCACGGGCGGCTCTGACGTGGGCTTATCGGAGACGGTGGCGCGGCAGGACGACGAAGGGGCCTGGCGGCTTTACGGCAGGAAGTGGTTCACGTCCGCGACGACCTCTGAGATGGCGCTCACGCTTGCGCGCCCCGAGGGTAATCCGGGCGGCGGGCAGGGGCTAGCCCTCTTCTACGTCGAGACGCGCGACGAGCGGGGTCGCCTGCGCGGGATAGAGATAAATCGCCTCAAGGACAAGCTGGGGACGCGCAAAGTCCCGACCGCGGAGTTGACGCTCGCGGGCACGCCGGCCCAGTTGGTTTTAGGGACGACGGACGGCGTGCGCAACATCACGCCGATGCTCAACGTCACGCGGCTGTGGAACGGCATCAGCGCCGCCTCGCTGATGAGGCGCGGGATGGCGCTCGCCATCGACTACGCGCGCAGGCGCGCGGCCTTCGGGTCGTTGCTCTCGGAGAAGCCGCTGCACCTGGACACGCTCGCGGGCTTGCAGGCCGAGACCGAAGCCGCCTTTCACCTGGCCTTCCGCGTGGCAGAGTTGTCCGGTCGAAGCGAGGCGGGCGAGATTAACGACGACGAAGCCCAGTTGCTGCGCCTCATCACTCCGCTGATGAAGCTCGTCACGGGGAAGCAGGCGGTCGCGGTCGCGAGCGAGGTGCTCGAAGCCTTCGGCGGCGCGGGCTACGTCGAAGACACCGGGCTGCCCGTGCTCCTGCGCGACAGCCAGGTCCTGCCCATCTGGGAGGGGACGACGAACGTACTGGCGCTCGACGCCCTGCGCGCGCTGGGGCCGGACAATCGAGCGCTTCAACTGTTGAAGGCGGAGGTGAATCGATGCGTGGAGTCCGTCGGCGACGGCGGGCTCGCGGCCCCCGCGCGGGCCGCGCGGGTGGCGCTGGAACACGCGGAGTCCTGGCTGTCTGAGGCGGCGAAAGAGAGGCGGCCGGCGGTGGAAGCGGGCGCGCGCAGGTTCAGTCTGACGCTCGGGCGCGCTCTGGCCGCGGCGCTGCTCGTCAGACACGCCCGGTGGTCGCAGGAGCACGAACGGGACGGGCGGGCCGCTGCCGCCGCGCGCCGTTTCGCCGCCTCCGGCTTAGACCTGCTCGCCCCGCAGGACCAGGGCGACGCGCGCCTGCTGCTCGGTGTCCACTAATTTTGGCACGGCTGGCCCAGGTTTATTTGACAACCCGAGGCGTTGCCCTCTATATTGCACTGTCGCTTTCAGGTTTCTCGTCAGCGAGTTACCCTTCGAGTCACCCTCCGGCGTCAATTCGCCCGAATTTCAATTAGGAAATACAGCGACTTTCTTGCCTGCACCAGTTCTAACGTAAAACACCGGCGCCGTAAGTGGGAGCGGCGTTATTTCTTAACAAGCGCCCGGATGGGCCGACCGGCATTACCGTTCGCGCAGGCGAGCCGTCAAGCGAGAAGATTGGGGCTTTAGTAATACCACCACCTTGTTGGTTCTCTTCTAAGCTCCGTACCGTTCAACTTTGCTGTCAACTTAGGCGCTACTCGCCCGCCAGGGCGGTGTGTGCCGAAACCCCCAACTTTGACTGTCCGACTTACCCCAGAGAAAGAAAATTAAGAATGAGACGACGTACCCTATACGTGTGCGCGCTGCTGCTGATCGCCGCCATCGCACTCTATTTCCCCCTGGCCGGGAGCACCGCCCCGCGCGGGCAAAGCTCCGGCGCCGCTTCCAAGAAGCGCGAACTCCCCAACTTTGACGCCTTCGCTTCCGGCGGGAAACGCTCGTCGGGCGGCGCGTCGGCCACCGGCGTGGCCGAGTCCCCTGGGCTTCAGGAAGACGCAAGCCCGCAGATGGAAGCGGGCCACCCGGTCCAGATGGAGCAGCGCCTGGGCGTGCCGACTTTCCTCTGGGCCGTAAATTCCGGCAAGGCCAGGACGCTCTCGGCCCGCGCCGAGACGCGGCGTGCCGACGCGGCGGCCGCGGCCTACGAGCACCTGGGCAATTACGGCGCACGCTACCGCCTGTCCGGCCCGGACATCGCGGGGATCAGCATCGCGGGCGTCCACGACACGGGCCGGGGTGCCATCATCGTCAAGCTCAAGCAGTCAATCGGCGGCATCGAAGTCTTCCGCGACGAGATGAATGTCATCATGAACCGGAAGCTCCAGCTCCTAGCCATCTCCGGCTACCTGACGGGCGGCGGGAGCGACGCGGTCTCCATCGACGGGTCCGGCTTCAGTCTGACCAGGGAGCAGGCCGTGGCCCGCGCCGTCGGCCAACTGTCCGACAGCGCCGTCTCGCCGTCGGCCGTGCGCGGCACGACTAACGCGAAGGCGACACCCGGTTACAGCTACTTCACGGCCGACCTCGGGGACGGGGCCAGGGTGGGAGACCCGGCGCGCGTCAAGCAGGTGATGTTCCACACGGCGGAGGGGTTCGTGCCCGCCTACTACATCGAGGCCGAGGTGCTCGTGCCCTCGACGGACCAGACGCTCATCACGCTCGACGGCACGACGCCGAGCGAATCGCTCTACTACTCTTTCGTCATCTCGGCCGTCGACGGCCAACTGCTCTTCAGGAAGAACCTGGTTCAGAAGGACGGCTTCACCTACCGCGTCTGGGCCGACGCGAACGGCGTGCCCTACGACGGGCCGAATGGCCCCTACGGGCCGTACCCGACGGCGACGCCGAGCGGCTTCGTCCCGCCGTTCATCGCGCCCAACGACGTGACGCTCCAGAACTTCCCGTTCAGCAAGAACGACCCGTGGCTCGCGCCCGGCGCGACCGAGACGAACGGCAACAACGTTGACGCGTTCGTGAATCTCTACAGCCCGGACGGCTTCGGCAACCCGATCACGACCACGCCGACCGATATTGCGAACGGCGACCACCGCGCGCAGATCACGGCCGCGGGACAGTTCCTCCACACGCACCAGCCGGACGTGGACGCGTTCAGCGCCAGCGCCCGGCAGGCGTCAATCACGCAGCTCTTCTTCAACGTCAACTTCCTGCACGACTGGTTCTACGACTCCGGCTTCGACGAGGCTTCCGGCAACGGGCAGAAGAGCAACTACGGCCGCGGCGGCATTGAGAACGACGACATCAAGGCGCAGGCGCAGGATTTTCAGAGCTTCAACAACGCGAACATGCTGACGCCGGCCGACGGCACCCGTCCCCGCATGCGCATGTACAACTTCCCGAACCTGTCGAACAAGCTGGACATCTCAGCGCCCGCGGCCATCGCCGGCGCGTATAATATCGGGATTTCCCAGACCGGCATCCGAAACTTCGATGTCACCAACGACATCGTCCGCGCGACGTTCACCGCCGGGCCGACCACCTGCACCATCACCAACGCGGCGGCGCTCGACGGCAAGATCGCGATGTTCGACTTCGACAACACGGACGGCACGGGCTGCGGGTTCTCCACGCGCATCGCGCGCATCCACGCGACGAACGCCGCGGCCGCGCTGATGGTGTACACCTCGGCCGCTCCCACAATCGTGGCTAACATCACCGGCATCAACTCCACGCACACGAAGCCAATCGGCATCATCTCCTGGAACACAGGCCAGGTGATCAAGCCGCAGCTCGCCGTCCCCGAAACGGTCACGGCGCGCCTGCTCCGCGTGGCCGACCGCGACGGCGCGCTCGACAACCAGATCGTCGCCCACGAGTGGGGCCACTACCTCAGCAACCGCCTGATCGCCAATGCCGGCGGCCTCAACAACCAGCAGGGCGGCTCGATGGGCGAGGGCTGGGGCGACTTCGTCTCCATGCTACTGACCGTCAGGGAAGGCGACGACCTCAAGCCGAATAACGCCAACTTCAGCGGGGTTTATATCATGGGCAGCTACGCCTCGGGGCATCACGAGATTCCGCTCACCTACTGGTACGGCTCCCGCCGCGCCCCGTACTCGACCGACATGACGAAGAACGGGTACACCTTCAGGCACATCAGCGACGGTCAGACGCTGCCCGTCACGACGCCGATCACCCTGAACTCCCCCCCCAACTCGGAAGTCCATAACTCGGGCGAGGTCTGGGCCACAATGCTTTGGGAGTGCTACGCCGCTCTCTTGAACGACACCGGCCGCCTGACGTTCAGTGAGGCCCAGCAGCGGATGAGGGATTACCTCGTCGCCTCGCTCAAGATGACGCCGGCGAGTCCGACGTTCACGGAGGCGCGCGACGCCGTGCTGGCCGCGGCCTACGCCAACGACCCCCTTGACGGCGACCTCTTCGCACAGGCTTTCGCCAAACGCGGAATCGGCGTCAACGCCGTCTCCCCCGACCGCTACTCGTCCAACCACGCCGGCGTGGTCGAGAGCTACGAGGTCGGCAGCAACCTCTCGTTCGTCAGCGCCAGCTTCGACGACAACATCGTCTCCTGCGACAATGACGACTATCTCGACAACAATGAGAAGGGCACGCTCAGCGTCACGCTGAAGAACATCGGCGGGCAGACGCTCTCCAACACAATCGCCACGGTGACGAGCAGCAACGCCGGGGTCAACTTCCCGGACGGCAACGTCATCAACTTCGGCCCCTCGGACCCGTTCGGGACCGTGACGGGCACCGTGGCCGTGGAAGGGAAGAATCTGTCCGGCATGCAGGCTACGGACTACACCATCACCTTCTCCGACACCGGCTCTGCCAGCGGGCTGACAGGCACGGCGCACCACTACGCCAAGCTGAACGTGGACGAAGCCCCGACCAGCTCCAAGAACGAGGACTTTGAAAGCCATGCCCCGGTCTGGACGAAAGGCTTCAACGCTACGTTCGGCAACTTCGCGCCGTGGACGCTGACGAACGTCGGCCCCGACTACGTCTTCCACGCGGACAACTTCGCGGCCGCTTCTGACCAGTACCTGATCTCGCCCGCGCTGAACGTGTCCGCGACGGGCAACTTCGTCATCAGCTTCTCGCACCGGCACAGTTTCGAGGCACCCAACTGGGACGGCGGCCGCCTCGAAATCACCACTAACGGGGGAACTAACTGGACTCCCATCGGGACCGCCCCGACCTTCTACAACGGCACGCTGATCAACAACAGCGGCAACCCGTTGCAGAATCAGCAGGCCTTCATCGGTCAGAGCGCGGGCTACCCCGCTTTCACCACCGCGACGCTCGACCTCGGGACCACTTACCAGGGCCAGACCGTGCAGATTCGCTTCCGCGCGGCGAGCGACGGCGCTGCCGGCGCGCCCGGCTGGGACGTGGCTTCCGTCAACTTCACGGGCATTGACAACACGCCCTTCACGACGCTGGTGGCCGAAGCCGGCCCGTGCGCGGCCACGGTCACGCTCGAGCTCAACCCCGCGACCATCCCCGGCGCGACCGTGAACACCCCCTACTCGGTGTTGTTCAACGCCTCGGGCGGGACCGGCCCCTACACCTACGACGCGCCCTCGGGTCTGCCCGCCGGTCTGTCGTCCGCGCCTTTCGGGGCCGGCTATAAGATCAGCGGCACGCCCACGGAAGCTGGCTCGTTCCCGTTCACCATCAACTACCACGACAGCGCCTCGCACAACGGCAGCGCGAACTACACGCTCGTCGTCAGCAAGTCAACCGCGACCATCACGCTCGCCAACCTCTCGCACGTCTACGATGGGACGGCGAAGTTTGCGACGGCGGCGACCAACCCGCCGGGGCTGGATACGGTGACCATCACCTACAGCCAGAACGGCAACCCCGTCGCGAACCCGACCGACGCGGGCACCTACGCGGTTCTGGCACACCTCGACAACCCGAACTTCGCTGCGCCGGACAAGACGAGCACGCTCTCCATCTCGAAGGCGACGCAGACGATCGACTTCGGGCCGCTGGCGGGCAAGGTCTTCAAAGACCCGCCGTTCACCATCAGCGCCACGGCGACCTCCGGGCTGCCCGTGACCCTCAAGGTGGTATCGGGTCCGGCCTACCTTTCGGGCGCGGGTGGTACCACCGTCAACCTGACGGGGGCCGGCACGGTGAAGATCAGGGCCACGCAGGCGGGCAACAATAACTACAAGCCCGCGCTCGCCGTGGATCAGACCTTCACCGTCGCCAAGGCCACAGCGACCATCAGCGTGGGCAGCCTGACGCAGGCTTACACGGGGACGGCGCGGAGGGTGACGGTCGTCACCAGCCCTGTCACCCTGGCCGGCGTCAAGATCGTTTACAGGCAGAGCGGCAACCCCGTGGTGCCGATCAACGTCGGCAGTTACGACGTCGAGGTGACGCTGACGAACGCCAACTACCAGGCCACCCCTGTCAACACCACGCTGGTGATTACGAAGGCGAAGCAGGGAATCACCTTCCCGCCGATAGCCAGCCGGCAGTTCTCCCCGACGCCGTTCAACATCAGTGCGACGGCAACGTCGGGGCTGCCCGTGACCTTCCAGGTCATGGCGGGCCCGGCCACGATCTCGGGCAACAGCGTGACGATGACGGGGACCGGCACCGTCAGGATACGCGCCTCGCAGGCGGGCAACAGTAACTACAACGCCGCGCCCGCGGTGGACCGTACCTTCAAGATCACCCCGTAGTCCTGGGGCCGGGTCGGGCGACGGTAAAGCCCGACTCTGCATCCGACTCAAAAGGGTGAAATAACCCGAGGGCGGCGCGAGACGAGTGTCTCGCGCCGCCCTCGGCCTTATCGGATAGGGAAAAACAGGAACCACGAAACAACACGAGACCGCACGAACGATTCTTCGCTTCGTGCGGTCTCGCGGTCCCTGTTTTTCGCCCGCTGTCTTCTAGTTGTTTTTAGCAGGACGCGCCTGCTTGATTCTCCGGGCCGCGTCCTCGTAGTAAGACTTCAGGCTGGAGTCTAGCTTGAAGCACTTCTCGAAATCCTCCTGGGCCTCCGCGTCCTTGCCCTGTGCCAATCGCGCCAGCCCGCGGTTGCCGTAGGCGTCCGCCAGTTGGGGACTGAGTTCCAGCGCCCTATCGAAGTCCGCAATCGCCGCGTCGTAATCGCCCTTGCTCTCGCGCGCCACGCCGCGGTTGTTGTAGGCTTCGGCGTCCTTCGGGTCGAGTTCAATCGCCTTGCTGTAATCGGCAATCGCCCCGTCCTGGTCGCCCTTCTCGTCCCGCACCAGGCCGCGGTTGTAGTACGTCCTCGCGTCCTGCGCGTTAATCTCCACGGCCTTGTCCAGGTCGGCCAGCGCGCCATCCACGTCGCCCGTGTTCTTCAGCGCCAGGCCGCGGTTGTTGTAGGCGGCGGCCAACTGCGAATCGAGCCCGATGGCCTTCGTGTAGTCGGCTATCGCCTCCTCCAACTCGCCCCTGTAGTCGCGCACGCGCCCGCGGTTGTAAAACGCTTTGGCGAGCTTCGGGTTAATCTCCACGGCCTTGTCGTAGTCCTTCAGGGCCGCGTCCAAATCGCCTTTGCGCGAGCGGGCGTTCCCGCGGTTGAGGTACGCCTCGGCCAGTTGCGGGTCCATCTCGATGGCCTTGTTGAGGTCCGCAATCGCCCCGTCCTGGTCGCCCTTCTGGTGGCGCGCCAGCCCCCGCTTGTTGTATTCCTCCGCCGAACTCGGCGCGCTCTCCGTCTGCGCCGCCGCGTTCGTCAACAGCAGCGCCAACAGAAATGGCACAGCGATGTGTCGCATGGCTCGACTCCAAATCCGCAAAGCATTCGTCATCAAAAATCCTTTTACTCTTATCCGGTCACACTGACAAGCGGAAAACTCCTCCCCGGAAAAAGCTTCGGGGCGCGCGGTAATATCGCGCCCCGTCGGACATCGCTCGTCTGTGGCAGCAAGGCGTGGGCGAGTCGGACCCGCGCCCGAGAAGATGAAAGAAAAGGAGCAATCAAAGTGAGAAAACTTTTCCTGGTCGTGGCCGCGCTCACGCTCTCCCTCGCGCCGCCGGTCTCGGCGCGCGCCGCCGAGCCCATCTGCGGGAGCGTCGAGGCTTTCCAGAGGACGCACCGCTGGCAGGACTTGCCCGGCTGCACGGAGGAGCGCGACTACGAAGACCCCCTGAGCGCCGTCACCCTGCTCGGGCGCGCGAAGGACGCCTTCAAGGATTTCTTCGAGAACTGGGACAGGGGCGAGATTGACGACGCGGAGCATTCGGCCGGCGGCGCGCTCGGCTACATGAACGGGGCCGACGAGCAGTGGGCCTCCGACCCGGTGCTGGCCGCGGCGCGACCCGCCTACGAGGAGATGAAGAACAAGGTCAGGCAGTACGAGGAGTGGGCACCGCTCGTCAAGGATTTGGCACAGAGGTATTTCAGGACCGTCGTCATGATTGACGAGGCGCGCAAATCTGGGACGAACGCCGCGCAGACGGCGAAGATGGAGGCGTTGGAGTTGAAGCAGACGGTCGCGCGCGCCGAGGCCGCGCGCGTCCCGGAGACGTTTGTCGTCCCCGGCATAGGCGAGGTCAAGCCAGCCACGGTCGCGGAGATCAAAGGCGTCGTCGCGTCCTTAATCGGCCAGGCGGAGGGCGAGGTCGCGCGCGAGAAGGCCGAGGAGGAGGCCAAGTGGCGGCCCTACACGAGCCTGCTCGGCGGCGACCGCCTGAAGTTCTTCAACGAGACCTACCGCATCGGGACGAACGTCTACGGCGCGGGCGGCAAGTACCTGGACACGCCCGAGGAGTTCCGCGCGGCGTCCGTCATGTGCACAGAAACGTCCACGACGGACCGACTCGTCGAGCGTTGGACCGTGCGCTGCTACAGCTTCCGCGGCAACACGCAGGTGGGCGGCCCCCGCGTCAAAAGCGGATACGGTTCCGTGCCGTCTTCGGCCTACAGGTAAACTGAAACCGTTACGCGAAGGAAAGGTTAAGGGCGACCCCTTCGGAGGCCGCCCTTTCGCTTTGACTTTACCGCGCCGGTGAAATTCGGAACCGCGGGCGGGCGCGCGTCGTTCAGCCGGGAAGGGAAGCCGGCTGATAAATTTTCGCGTGCTTGAAATAAGCGCGCCCGGCGACCGTTATTAAGTTATGTCTAGAAGAATCTTGCGATTTCCGGGAGGTCAGTTCTCATGTCACTCAGGTCGGCCGCCGCGAGGCTCTCGCTCTTTTCGCTCCTTTTAATCGTGCCGCTCACCATATCCGCACAGCAGCCCGTGGGCGGGGGTGCCCCGCCGTCGAAGCCCGACGAACACCTGCGCGTGCTGAAGGTGCACCTCGCCGCCTTCAACGCGGGCGACGCCGCGGCGCTCAAAAAATTCGCCGCCGAGCACCTCTCCGAGGGTGAGCGCCGCGGGCAGCCGCCCGAGCGCGTCGTCGAGTTCGAGCTGGGGTTCCGCAGGATGATCGGCGGCGGCTTCGAGCTTTACGAGGTGGAAAAGAACACGGACGCGGAACTGATCGCCACGCTCAGGGTGGCGGGCGACTTCCCCCTGTACGCGCGCATGGTCTGGGCGTTCGACCCCAACAACCCGGCCATGATTACGAGCCGCCGCGTCATGCCGACGGCGACGCCGAAGAGCGCGCTGCCCGCGAAGATGACGGCTCAGCGTCTGGCCGAGGACGTGGACGCGAGGCTCACGAAGATGGCCGCGGCCGACAAGTTCTCCGGCGTCGTGCTGATAGCCAAAGACGGGAAGCCCGTCTTCCAGAAGGCGTACGGCTACGCCGACCGCGAGACGAAGACCTCTAACAACCTGGACACGCGCTTCCGGCTCGGCTCGATGAACAAGATGTTCACCTCGGTCGCCATCGCGCAGCTCGTGGAGGCCGGCAAGCTGAAGTACACGGACAAGCTCGCGCAGGTGCTGCCCGACTACCCGAACAAGGAAGTGGCACAGAAAATCACCGTCCACCATTTGCTGACGCACACCTCCGGCCTCGGCGACATCTTCGGCCCGGAGTTCGACAAGAGGAAAGACGAGCTGCGTGAGATCAAGGATTACGTTTCACTCTTCGCCAACCAGCCGCTCAGGTTCGAGCCGGGCGCGGGCTGGTCGTACAGCAACGGCGGCTTCATCGTGCTCGGCCTCATCATCGAAAAGCTGTCGGGCCAGAGCTACTACGACTACGTCCAGAAGTACATCTACGACGCGGCGGGCATGAAACTCTCCGGCAGCGTCCCGAAGACGGAGAAGGTGACGAACCTGGCCGTAGGCTACATGAAGCGGCCCCCGGCGGGACAACTCGCGCCCAACTGGGAGACGCTGCCGTGGCGCGGCATGTCGGCCGGGGGCGGCGACTCGACGGCCGGCGACCTGCTGCGCTTCGCAGAGGCCCTGCGCAATCACAAGCTGCTCGGCGCGCAACTGACCGAGACAATCGTCACGGGCAAGACGCAGCCGGGGTCCGGCGCGGACAGCAAGTACGCCTACGGCTTCGAGGACGACCTCGTCGCGGGCCACAGGGTCGTGGGCCACGGCGGCGGCGCGCCGGGCATGAACGGCCAACTGGACATCTACCTGGACAACGGCTACACGGTCGTCGTGCTCGCCAACCTGGACCCGCCCGTCGCGCAGAACGTCACAGGCTACATCCGCGAGCGGCTTCAGTGAAGAGCGCGCGCGTCTAATTCAGTGCCGCCTGCGGCAGGCGGCACTGACATAAGTCTTCAAACGTGAAAGAGCCGCCCGAGAGCGGCTCTTTCGCGTTGAATTGTTAACGGGAATGTTCGGGCGGGGGAAGGCCGGCCGAGCCGCGCCTCCGCGCTTCGGAAATGCGACCTCCCGACGTGGACTCTTCCCCCACCCTCACCGCCGGAGGCGAGAAAGGAACTCGAAAGACACTCCGGCGATGTTCCGCAAAGACCCTTCGTTGATGCCCCGTGCTGCCCCGCGTTCAGCTTACTTCTGCTGTGAGGCGACGACGGCGACCCGCGCGGGTTGAGCCGCGCCGCGTGCCGCCTCGCGCTCGACGGCGCGCTCCTCGCCTGACTTAATCAACTTGCGCCCGCTCGTCTGGCCCGCGGTCCAGAACTCCGAGAGGAAGTAACGGTCCTGGTAGCGGTTGAAGACCAGCTTGGAGTCCGAAGCCCTTTCGCCCGACTCCAGCGCGGCGGTCAGGACGTAAACGCCCGCGTTTCTTTCGACGCTCCTGATGCTCAGCCCGGACGCCGAGAAGTTCGTGCTGCGCTCGACCACGTACTCGCCCGCCGGCAGCGTCTTGCCGGCGATGACGAAGTCGAAGGGGATGCGGAAGCTTGCGCCGGGCGCAGGCGTCGCGGCCGCGTGGGAGGCGACGGCCGCGGCCAACAGAACCAGGATTGTCAGGATGCTCAGTGCGCGTCTCGAAATCTGTACTCTCATAATTTTTCCTTTGCGACTGCTGAATGTTCGTGCCCTTTGTGCGAGGCCACGCGCAAAGTAATCTTCCGCCGTGTAAATGTCATCAAAGAGGCGTAAAGAGTCGTAAATCTTGTAAAAGGTTTGTAAAAAGGCGCGCGCGCACGGTGCGAGACGTTCCGAGTTGTTGTATGTTACGGCCTGCACGCGGGAGTTGAGCTGTTGCGAAAGGCCCTGACGAAATTTCAGAAGTTCCTGCGGGACCACGTCCTGCTGGTCGGACTCGCCGCCGTCCTCATCCCGCTGCTCAGCCTGCTCGTCCTCCAATACTGGTCGCTCTCGAAACTGGAGAGGACTTCGACCGCGGCCGACGTGGTGTGGAGGAAGAACTACCTCAACGACGTTTCCAAAGAGATAAAGTTCTTCTACCGCAACAGCGCCGAGCAGGTCCTGAACATCCCGGCCGCCTCCGTCGAGAACGGCGTGCTCCTCAGTAACTACCCCTTCGGCAAGTGCTCGGCCGAGGGCGCGAAGCGGCTCTTCATGGCGACGTTCGACGGGCAGGGCGGCGCGAAAATCCACTTCTACGACGCCTACGAGCACACGCGCGTCGACGACCCGCCCGCGGACGAGGTGCGCGCCGCCCACATGCTCGTCGCGCACCTCAAGATTCTGAATGAAGAGGGCAAGCCGACGAGCCCCGAGCTGACCTTCGAAGACCGCGACCCCTCGAACCTCGTCGCGCTCAAACCCATCGTCGACAACCGGGCGCGGGTCATCGGCGCGGCCGGGATGATTATCGACAGGGGGCTTTTCAGCAACGTCCACCTGCCGCGGATCATACGCAACACGCAGCCCCGCTTCTTCCCGGACGAGAAGCAGGCGGCCGTCATCGTCACGGCCTACGACGAGAAGGGCCGCGTGGTCTTCTCCACGCAGCCGGTCAGGGGGCCGGGCGACGAAACGTCCGTTCACCTGCCGCCCTACTCGGACTGGCGGCTGGCCGTGAGCAGCAGCAGCCTGACGCCCGAGCAGTGGGCACACTGGAATTTCAAGCTGAGCCTGACGCTCTCGGTCCTGATGACCTTAGCGCTCCTGGCGGCCGTCTTCCTGGCCCTGCGCGCCGCGCAGCGCGAGATCAAGCTCTCGCAGATGAAGACGGACTTCGTCTCGAACGTCTCGCACGAGTTGCGCACACCGCTCGCCTCCATCCGCGTCTTCGGCGAGTTCCTCAGGATGGGCCGCGTGCAGGAGCAGGAGACGGTCCGCAAGTACGGCGAATACATAGAGACTGAGAGCCAGCGCCTGACGCAGCTCGTCGGCAACATCCTCGATTTCTCCAGGAGCGAGTCGGGCCGAAAGACCTACGACTTCGGCCCGGCGAACGTCTCCGACCTGGTCCGCGCGGCCGTGAAGACCCTCGACGTTCAGCTCAGGCAGCACGGGTTCTCGGTCACGATCAAAGAGCCGCCGCGGCCGCTGCCCGCGGTCTTCGTCGACGCGGCCGCCATCACGCAGGCGCTCCTGAACCTCCTGGACAACGCCGTCAAATACTCCGGCTCGTCGCGCGAGATAGAAGTCTGGCTGGGCCAGGAGAGAAACTTCGTCACCGTCGCCGTGCGCGACCACGGCATCGGCTTGAGCCGCAAAGACCAGCAGAAAGTCTTCGAGAAGTTCTACCGCGTTTGCCGCGGGCTCGTGCACGAGTCGCGCGGCAGCGGCCTCGGCCTCGCGCTCGTCAAGCAGATCGTCAAGGCGCACCGCGGGCGCATCGTCGTCGAGAGCCAGTTGGGGCGCGGCAGCACGTTCAGGATGTACCTGCCCGTCAAGGAGAAGTTGACGGAGGGCACAATCGGCCGAGGGCACGACCCGCCCGTCGGCAGCGGCCCCGTGCTCCAGGCCGGCGACTGAAAGAGCGAACCGGCCGCCCGTTTAATCGTATATGGATGGTGAAGACACACACGGACCCCGGCAGATGAATCAGGATTCTGTTGCGGCGGTAGACATATTCCAGAATCTCGTACAAACGGAATCCGGTTCTTCACCATCCATGCGGAAAGTGCTCATCATCGAAGACGATCAGGCGATAGCCGTGGCGCTGCGCGACGGCTTCAACTACGAGGGCTACGGGGTCGAGGTGGCGCGCGACGGGGCCGCCGGCCTCAAGCTCGCGGAGGCCAGGAACCACGACCTCATCATCCTCGACGTGATGCTGCCGAAACTCTGCGGCCTTGACGTCTGCAAGCGGCTGCGCGAGGGCGGCCGCCAGACGCCCATCATCATGCTGAGCGCGCGCGGGCAGGAGATAGACAAGGTGGTCGGCCTCAAGACGGGCGCGGACGACTACGTGACCAAGCCTTTCAGCTTTCTGGAACTGATGGCGCGCGTCGAGGCCGTCCTGCGGCGCGCCGTGAGGCCGGACGAAACCTTCGAGCGCGCGCAGTTCGGCGACATCGCGCTCAACTTCAAGACCCTGGACGCGTGGAAGGGCGGGAGCCAGTTGGAGCTTTCCCCGCGCGAGTTCAAAATCCTGAAATACTTCCTTGAGCACAGGGGCGAGGTCATCACGCGCAACCAACTGCTCGACGCCGTCTGGGGCTACGACGGCTTCCCACTGACGCGCACCGTGGACATGCACATCGCCAAGCTGCGCCACAAAATCGAAGACAATCCCGCGGCCCCGCGCTACATCGTCACCCTGCACCGCGTGGGGTATAAATTCGTCGGCTGAAAGAGCCGCGAATTCTCTGACAGCACGCTCGACGCTAAAAACTGGAAGGTGAAGAATCAATGAAGAAAACTCTAGGTCTGCTCGTCCTGACCCTCGCCCTCTGCGCGTGCGCGGCGGCGCAAGCCCCGCGCACGCGTGGCGACAGGCAGGAGGCTGCGGCGGTCGCGAATAAACTGTTCGAGGCGATGCGCGCGAAGAACGCCGAAGCGATTCGCGCCCTCTTCACGCCCGAAGGCCAACTCGTCGCCATAGACAGGCCGCGCACCGGGGCGGGTCCGTCAACGACGCGCGTCTTCACCCCCGAAGCCTTCGCCAGACTGATCGCCGAAGCCAAAGCGCCCGAGCTCGTAGAGAGGATGTCCCGCTTCAACGTCCGAATCTTCGGCGACATGGCGCTCGTCTTCGGCCCCTACACCTTCCACGTCGGCGACAAATTCTCACACTGCGGCACCAACTCCTTCCACCTCGTCCGCACCCCCGGCGGCTGGAAGATAGCCAACGCCGCCTCGACCCTCGAATTCAACTGCGGCCGACAGCGGTAACGAGCGCGCAAAGAAAAACGGCAAGCCCTGTGGCCTGCCGCTTCCCGAAATTTTTGGTGCGGAAGAGAAGGCCGGACCCTGACCTCCGCTTTGCGAACACCTCCGAAGCCGGACTCGCGCCGGCTTACGAATCATCCTCTTCAGGAGTAATCCTCACTTGCTCCGAGCTATTCGGGCGCAGGGCTTGAAGCTTGGCCGAAATCTGGCTGCTCAACCGCTCGGCCCTGCTTTTCGTTTCCACGGGGGCGTTGAAGAAATCTTCGAACCACGACTGAGGCTCTGCCGGTCCAGGCTCTCCCCTGTCTCCTCCTTCGCTAACAGCCCCGCCCTGAGTGTCTGAGTATTTCGAGAGGAGGGGCTGTATTTCATTCTCGTAATGGTCTCTCAGGCTCTGCATCTCGTCGGCTATGTTCAAGGCCGCCAGGATGGCTATCTTCGCAACGTCATGAGTCGTGATTCGGGAAGAGATCAAACGCATCCTCTCGTCAACCAGGCGGGCGACCTGCTCGACGTGCTCCCTGCTGTTTTCGGAACGGAGCCGCAGCGTCCTGTTTAAGATGGTGACCTCCACAGTTCCGGGGGGCGTAAGGTTAAAGTCTTGTTCGCTCATGAAAGTGATGATGCCTGAAGAAGGGGCCCGCAGTAAACCGGGCCAGAAACGGGGCAAGCGGGACCCCTTACCTATATAATGCGGGGGCGGGCATGACTAACGAAAATCACGGCGGGCTGAGAATGAAGAGAACTGAGTCGGCGGGCGGCATCGTCATCAACAGAGAGGGATTGATTCTCGTCGTCAATCAGAACGGGACCTCCTGGTCTTTACCGAAAGGGCACATCGAAAGCGGGGAGGATAAACTTTCGGCCGCCAGAAGAGAGATTTACGAAGAGAGCGGGGTGACGGAGTTATCCCTGGTGAAAGAACTCGGCTCGTACCAGCGGAACCGGATAGGGCTGCGCGGCGGCGAGGAAAAGTCGGAACAGAAAGTCATACACATGTTCCTGTTCACGACGAGCCAGCACGAGTTGTCCCCGGTCGACCCTCAGAACCCGGAAGCCAGGTGGGTCGAAAAGGAAAAGGTCGTCGAGCTATTAACCCACCAGAAAGATAAAGAATTTTTTCTCGCCCACTGCCCTCCGGGCTATTAGGCCGCAGTCGTGCTAAAAGTAATAGGCCGAACCGTTCGGTCTTAACCGGCGTCAGTCAGCTTTCATTAATCAGTAAGGAATAGTGATGAACCATTTGATTCGAATAATCCTCTTGCTTGTCGTGCTTCCTGTCATCTCGTACGCGCAATCCGATTGGCATACTTATCCCGTCCGAACAATCGCCGACCTTATCGAGTCGCATTCTGGAGAAGCCTCCAGCAAGTCAGACCTTATTATTTCCGCGGACCCATTTCCCTCTAAAACGTTGGTGACATACGCAGGAAAGCGTCGCCCCGTGAGCGAATACACGAAATTCTTTATTAAAATTTGGGCGGAAAGCAGAAATCTGCCGCCGGAAAATGCCGGCATGCTTGTGGAAGAATATTTGTTCAGGGAGAAAGACAAAGAGTATTGGATACCCGTCCTCAAGACCCTCGCCCCGTTCTTTGATAAGGAATTGAAAGAGGGAACTGAGATTCAGATTTATTACTTTTTCCTGGGCGGCTACAACGAAAAGACATTGAGAGAGAAGGACACGAGCAAGGATAAGACGAAGGAGAAGGAGAGAGGGATAATCGAGGCTAAAGTTACCTGGGTATTCGCAGTAGAGGAGTTCCAGAGACCGAATTCGGGGCCGCAGGATAATTCTGCCGGGAGCGCATACATCAGTCAGCCGCTCGCTGCCGCCATAGATAAAAGCCTGGAGGATTCAGGAAAGAAACTCGATCTCGTGATAGATGCTCGACAGGTAAAATCGAAATCCAAGGTGATTTATACAGGGGACGTACGAGAGGCCGGTGAAAAGAAAATGCGCTTCCTGGAGCGCTGGTTAGAGAGTCTTGGGCTTCCGCTACAGGTCATTGGGCTGTTGCAACAGGAAGCGCGTTTCCGCGAAGGCGATAAAGATTACTGGCTTCCCGTTCGGAAGAAGATTCTCGACGACATGGCGGGGCAAGTGAAGAAAGGGGATGAAATAGTAATTCACACGATCCTCGCCGGCGGACTGCCCCAGGCGGATTCCGTCGAATGGGTATTTGTCGTAGGCGAGTTCTCCAGGTAGTCGCTTTTCTTCTGGGCGCTGCCCGACAACTCATTCGGCCAGACGCCTCGATAGCCTTCCGCTCCGCTGCCTTAAAAAGCATCTCGCCCTACTTTCCATCCAGGGAGTAGGGCGAGATGCTTTCAGAAATGCGTTAGACGCGGCGGGTTATCCTTGCGGGCGTCTCATCACTCACCGCACACAAACTTGACGGTCTTGGTCATGGTCGAAGCCTGTCTTTGCCCAGTCACGCGGGCCGTGATTTTAAGGGTGTCGCAGAGAACGTTACTGGCTATCCAGAAAGGGGCGTAGAACTTTTTCCCGTCCTCGCTAGCGCCTTGATAAGGGCCGGGCCCGAATGTCCCTCTGAAGGCCGTCCGGCGGCCCTCTGTGGCGGTTAAGGCGATTGATTTGCCCTGGCCCGCTTCCAATTCCCCTGTGACTTCTACGATGACCAGGACAGGCCCGAACGGCGCGTTCGCCGAACTGCTCAGCGTCTCCTCTAAACTCACTTCGGCCAGATCGCCCGTCGCCTGGTCATATTCCTTCACCTTGATGCCCGTGATCTCCCAAGTTTTATTCTGGGCCGCGCGTGCGTTGGGGATGATGCTCGCGGCCGGTTGGGTGCGGCTCTTCTGTGACAGTGCGGTGGTCGGCGCAATGAGCAAGCAAACGACGCAGACCAAGAGAGCGCGAACTGAGAGCTTCATAAGAATCTCCTTCAGAGTAGGGGTTATAACGCCTCTTGCCATCCCTTCGGGATCGGGGCGACCATGTTATCACAGGCGCCTCTGTCTTCAGGCGCGGCCTGTCGCACGGGGCGGCGGCCCTCAAAAAATAAGCTGTAGAAAACTGACGCGAGCCCGTTGTATATTGGCTGAGGCGGCCCGAACTTATGCTCCAGACCTTAGCGCCGCCGCGACTGATTCGCCGGTAGCTTGCCCCGAGTTACAGGTCTCACCACACGCGACAGCACCACTGAAATTTTCTCCGCGGAGTTTTTTATAAATCGCTCTCGCAGATTCTGGAAGAACATCGCCATTGATAGTGTTGTTTCATACGTGAAACAAAGTATTGCGCGCAGGACGCAAGTGTGATATACAGGGAGTCAGAGGTCGTTCGGGCCGGTTAGTCCCTTCGGCCCCGGTTAAAAGTTCCAGAGCCGACTTCGTGTGCGTGAAGACGTGAAGCTGATCAAGCAAACAGTCCTGAGTTTCCGCGAGGGCAGCTCCGACAAGCTGTATGAGGTTGACCTCTGCGAGGTCGGCCCCGACGCTTTCGTCGTCAACTTTCGCTACGGCCGCCGCGGCTCGCGCCTGAAGGAGGGCGTGAAGACTGTTTCGCCCGTCCCGCGCCGCGAGGCGCAGGAGATTTACAACGACCTCGTTCACTCGAAGACTAAGAAGGGCTACCGCGAAGTCGGGGGCCAGTCGGCGGAGCAGGAGCGGCCCGCGCGTCTCGTGGTTTCACGCGGCGGCGACGAAGATGCACGCTCGCGCGCGGTCCTCGCGCGCCTGAGAGACGCCGCGGCCGGCGGGAAGGGGGACTGGCCTCTGGAGCGCGTGGTCTGGCGCGCGGGCGAGTTGGGCTTACGCGACGCGGCCCCCCTGCTCATAGAACTCATCGGCAGCGGCGGGCCCCTGCGCGACTACTGCATAGCCTGGTCGCTGGGCCTTTGCGGCGACGACCGCGCCGTCTCCGCGCTCGGCCGTCTCTACACGGACTCCGCCACCACGGACTTCGTACGGCGCATCGCCGGCGAGGCCCTTCTAAAACTGTCCGACGACGCGACGCGCGCCGAGTTCCGTGCGGCCATCGTGGAGAGCCTCCCGCATGAGCTGCGCGCCCTCGCGCAGTCCGGCCCGGCGGACGCTTTCGCGAAGGCGCTCCGCGGTTACCTGGACGCGGGCGATCACCATCACTACGCCGTCCTCGACACGCTCTACCTGATAGACAACGGGCAGGTGCGCCCCGCGCTGCTGGAACTTCTGCGCACGGCCCCGCTCAGGCCCAATTACTTCCAGCGCATACGCCACATCTTCAAGGCCGCAGAGTACCGCCGCGACGCCGAAGTCTACGGCCTCATCGCCTACCGCTTCGAAAAAGGGCGGGCCATGTTCGACGGCAGCTACCACCCGCTGTCCAAAGAGCAGCGCTACTCTTACGTCTCGCTGGCGGACGGGCGTTACCTGGCGGAAGCGTATAAAGAGATCAAGAAGGATTCGTCGCAGATTGCCTACGGCAGCCGGACGCGCGCCTACCTGCGCCAGCGCGCCTGGCGCACGCTCCGCCGCCTGGGCGCGCGCGGCGACGCCGAGTACGTGCGGATGGCGGTCGGCGTCCTGCTCCCCTTTACGGACGCGGACGCGCAAGCCCCGCGCGAGTCGAGTGCGCTCAACTGGCGCACGAACCGTAAGCAGCAGGTGCACTGGGACGCCTACGCGACCTACTGGGCTTTCAACCACGTCCTCTACGCCAACAGCCCGCGCTACGTGCACAGGGAGAACACTGTCGCGTGGCGCTGCCGGCCGCCCTACAAGCCCGGCGACGAGGAGCCTGCCGTTCGCGAAGAGGCGTTCCCGGAATTGTGGGAGCGCGTCCCGGAGGGGCTCCTGCACCTCGTCGCGGAGAGCGACTGCCGGCCCGTGCAGCACTTCGCCGTCAAGGCGCTCAGGGCTTGCGGGCAGTTCTGCGCGGAACTGGACCGCGAGGCGCTGTTGATGATTCTGGGCAGGCCCTACGAGGTGACGGCCCGCTTCGGCTTCGAGCTGTTCAGGGCGCGGTACAACCCCGCCGAGCCCGACCGCGAACTCGTCCTCGCCGTCGCCAACAGCGCCTCCCCGGACGCGCGCGCCGAGGCGCACCGCTGGGTTGACGAGCGGCGCGAGCAGTACCTCCGCGACGGCGACTTCCTGTTCTCGCTGGCGGCGAGCCCGCACGCCGACACGCGCGCCTTCGCGCGCCGCCTGCTCAGCTCTTCGTCAATCCCGGACGCCGCCGCACGCACACTCGTGGTCCGTTTCATCGCGCACCTGACGGGGTTGACCGCGGGGCGCGCGGAAGAGGCGCGCGACACGGCCGAGACGCTGCTGAAAGGTTTCGGACGGCAGCTACGCTCCCTGGGCTTCGGCGTCATCCTGGACCTGCTCGCGCACCCGCTCGCGGAAGTGCAGGAACTCGGCGGCAACATCCTCCTCCTGCACGAGGTGCGCCCCGCCGAGCTGCCGGAAGAGATCATCATCTCCCTGATTAACTCGCCGCACGAGCCGCTGCGAGGCATCGGCGTCCGCCTGCTCGGCGAACTGCCGGACGAGGCGCTCGTCGCGCGCGAGAAGCTGCTCGCGGCGCTCTCCGAGCACCAGCTCGACGACCTGCGCAACGCCGTCCGACCCGTCATCCGCCGCCTGGCCTCCGCGGACGCGGACTTCGCCCTGCGCCTCTCGCGCCGCTTCCTGGAGACGCTCTCCAAACCGGACGCGCACGGCGGCATCCACCGTAGCGTCGCGCAACTCTTGCGGGACGAGCTGGGCGAGGGCTGGGTCAACGAGGCGGACACGGAAGTGGCACTGCGGCTGGCCCACGCGCCTTCAATCGCGGCGCAGGAGCTGGGCGGGTGGCTCGTCGAGAGGAGGGCGCGCGCGGACGCAGCCTGGGCGCGCGAGTTTACGACCGAGGAGATAGTGCAGCTTGCCGACGGCGAAACGCGCGTCGTGCGCGGGGCCGCGCAGACGCTCTTCACCCAAGCCCTGGACCGCTACCGGCAGGCCGCCAACCCCGAAGGCCACCTGGGCGAGATGGCGCGGGCCGTCCGCCTGCTCGACGCGAAGTGGGACGACACGCGCGCCTTCTTCTTCGCGGCCTTCCGCACGCACTTCGGGGCGGAGGACTTCACGCCCGGCATCCTCGTCAGCGTCTGCGACAGCGTGCGCGAGGACGTGCAGCAGTTCGGCCGCGAGCTGGTCACCAAGTATTTCGCGGAGGAAGCAGGCCAGGAGTACATGCTCAGGCTGAGCGAGCACCCGTCCGCGGACTTGCAGCTCTTCGTGACGAACTACCTTGAGCGGTACTGCGCCGGCAGCCCCGAGCGCCTCGGCGAGATGTCTTACTACTTCACGAGCGTGCTCTCGCGCGTCAACAAGGCCCGCGTGGCGAAGGCGCGCGTCATCAGTTTCCTCGCGGCGGAGGCGCAGAAGAGCGAGGCCGCGGCGCGCGTCGTCGCCGGCGTTCTCGCGCGGCAGTCCGCGACCATCGCCGTGGGCCAAAAAGCCGCGGCCATAGAGGCCATGCTCGCCGTCCGCCGCGCTTACCCGTTCATTCAGCTCCCGCTCCAGGTCAGACCCGCGGAGGTGCGCCGTGCAGTTTGATTACGCCTACAAAGGGAGCACCAGTGTGGCGAGCACGGCCGACCGCACGCGCATGTCTTTCGCGCCCGACTTGAAGCGCGAGCCGACGTTCTTCACGGGCGAGCTGGGCCGCAAGCTTGAGTTCCGCGAGGCCATCAGCGCGCTCCACGACGTGGTCGTCTCGGACCTCAGGTTCAAGCCGAAGGACAAGACGGCTTACAAGGAGTGGGCCGCGCGGCAGGAGGAGATCGACTGGCAGCTCGTCGCCTCGCAGCGCGCGGAGGTCGCCGGCCGGGTCAGGGAGTTGCAGTCCGAGCTGCGCGAGCTTTACGACCGCTCAAGCCGCCGCATGGGGCCTTACAACAAGGCGCGGGCGGAGTACTTCAAGTACATCTACGAGAAGGAGCGTGACGTCTGGTTCGTCCTCGACCCGGTCATCACAGTCCACCCGGACGAGGTCTTCTTCGAGTGCTTCAGCCAGGACGAGGCGAGCTACGGGCGGCTCGGCGCGAGCTACGAGGTCTTCGACCGCGTGGGAGAGTTCGCCTGCGGCACGACGAACATAGACTACTCGGCGGCGCTCTACGACGAGTTCCAGAAGATACGCACTTACAAGGCGACCCGGTTCGAGATAGACCCGACGGGCTTCGACGTGCGGACCGCGGGCGAGGCGGACTTCAAAGAGGTCAAGATTGATCTGCCCGACACCTGGGTGCGCGGCTTCCTGCAAGTCAGCTCGGCGATGTCGCTCCCGACCGTGAGCTTCGACCTGCACCCGATGGACGTGCACAACCTCTGCTTCGTCCTGCGCCGCCGCCGCGAGCAGAAGGGGCCGCGCTCCATGCGCTATCACCTCACGCCGGGCGAACCTGTGCGCGTGGTCTTCGAGCCGTGGGAGCTGGAGGTCAACTGCCCGCGCTCAATCTACGCGGGCGCGGACGCGGACGTGATTCGCGTCTGGGGCCGCCGCCGGATTCACATTCTCGAACGGCTGATTCCGCTGGCGCGCAAGTTCACCGTTCACCTCCTGGGGACGGGGCTGCCGTCCTTCTACATCGCGGACCTCGGCGAGATGTCATTCACGCTGGGGCTCTCGGGCTGGACCGCGAACGACTGGTCGCGCGCGGGAAATTTCGACCTCATGGCCCCGCGCGCGGAGGTGGACGAGATGACCAAGCGGCGCGTGTTCGACGCGCTCCGCCAGGAGTGGAGCGCGTCGCCGGACAAGTTGGCCTCGCGCCTCGGCCTGAGCCGCGCCACGGTCCTCGGCGCACTCGGGGCCTACACGCAGGCGGGCCGGGCCATCTTCGATTTGAACAAGCGCGTCTACCGCGCGCGCGAGCTGAGCCGCGAGCCGCTGCCGCTTGAGAGCCTCCGCTTCGCCAACCCGCGCGAGGAGGCGGCCTCCGAGTTCCTGGCGCAAGGCGCGGTCGCCGTCGCCGCGAGGGACGTGGACGCCGACGGGCAGCTCAAGCTGCTCGGCTCTGTGAAGCACAAGGAGAAGACTTTTCACCCGTCTCTGACGGTTGACCGCGACCAGCGGATGGTGCGCGCCGAGTGCACCTGCAACTGGCACCAGCAGCACAAGCTCTTCCAGGGGCCGTGCGAACACATCCTGGCGCTGCGCATGGAAGACGCGCGCAGGCTTGTTTGACAACTTGGTCTGATTGCCAGACGCGACGGCCGGAGCGTGGCGAGCCTTGCAACCCGGGCGGTGGATCGCCGTCCATGCGCAAAGCTTAGGGCACGCATCACTGGTCCGCTCGTGACTGTGCGTGGGTTGCCCCGGTAGTGCTATTCCGGTATGGCTTCCGCGAAGCGGATGAGCACTACCGGGGCACCCACGCTCGAGTTGAGCGGCCCAGTCCTCGGGGGTTTTCGAAGGGGACGCGCGCGCCCCGGCCGTCACGTGTGGCAATCAGACCTCGCTTTTCTGGCACAAAACTTTTATGTCCGCCGAACCTCCGAGAACACGCCAAGAGCTCTACGAGCGCATCCGCCAGACCTCCAGGGAGGAGTTCATCCTGGAGGAGATGATCCGCCTCGGCTTCTGGCCCGAGCAGGGCGTGATGCCGCAGGATCCGGCGGAGGAAATCCGCCACCGCGCCCAGCTCCAGCGCGAGCTGAACGACTTGCGCCAGGAGAACCGCCGCCTGCACGACGAGGAGGGGCTCCTCAAGGAGTTGCGCAGGCAGCGGCTCGCGGAGTCGCGCCGCAAGCGGAAGGAGACCAAGGAGCGGCGCGAGCGCGAGCGGCAGGAGCGCGCGGCGGCCTGGCGCGAGAAGCAGGGGAAAGAGATCGTCTTCCTGGGCGAGGCGGTCTCGGGCGGCCTCAACCACACGGAGTGCGACGCGGCGCGGTTGCAGAGTTACGGCCTGCCGCAGTTCTCCACCGCGGCCGAGATAGCCGCGGCCGCCGGGCTCACCGTGGGCGAGCTGCGCTTTCTAATCTTCGACCGCAAGACTTCCACCGTGAACCACTACGTGCGCTTCCAGGTGCCTAAGAAGACGGGAGGCTTCCGCCAGATTTCGTCGCCCATGCCGCGCCTGAAGGCCGTGCAGCACTGGCTCCTCGGCCACGTCCTGGAGCGTGTGGAGCTTCACGACTGCGCGCACGGCTTCCGCCAGGGGCGCTCGATTGTCTCGAACGCGCGCCCGCACGTCGGGGCCGAGACCATCATCAACTTAGACCTCCAGGACTTCTTCCCCTCGATCAGTTATCGCAGGGTCAAAGGGCTCTTCCGCTCGTTCGGCTACTCCGAGGCCGCGGCCACCGTCTTCGGCCTCCTGTGCACGGAGCCGACCGTCGAAGAGGTGGAGCTGGACGGCCGGAAATATTTCGTCGCCACGGGCGAGCGCCACCTGCCTCAGGGCGCGCCGACGAGCCCGGCCGTCACCAACGCGCTCTGCCGCCGCCTGGACCGCAGGCTGCTGAAGGCCGCGGGCGACCTCGGCTTCGCCTACACGCGCTACGCGGACGACCTGACGTTTTCGGCCTCGGGCGAGAGCCTGCGCCACCTGGGCGACGTGCTGGCGCGCGCGCGCGCCGTCGTCGAGCACGAAGGGTTCAGCGTGCACCCCGCCAAGACCCGCGTGATCCGCCGCTCGCGCCGGCAGGACGTGACGGGCGTGGTCGTCAACAGCCGCCCGAACGTCTCGCGCCAGGAGTTGAAGCGGTTCCGCGCCGCCCTCTACCAGATCGAAAAGGACGGCCCCGCGGGGAAGCGCTGGGGCAATGCCCCGGACGTCATCGCCTCGATTCAGGGCTTCGCCAATTTCGTCTACATGGTGAACCCAGACAAGGGCGCGGAACTCCAAAGGCGTGTGCGCTCTATAATCGGCAAGTACGGGTGGGAACCCGTCACCCTCCCGCGTCAGACCGCGCGGCCAAAATCCGAACCGCCGCAGGCACACACTGACTCTTCCGAGGCCAATCCGAGCCAGGTCCAGCCCGCCGAGAAAAAGTGGTGGAAGCTTTGGTGAGACAGGTTTGCGCGGCATGAGGGCGCGCAGCCCTCAACTCGTGTCAGTGGCGAGGGCGTGCCGCCCTTCCTTCAGAACGCGGTCGTAGAACTCCTCCAGCGACGGGTTACAGCCGCGGCACCCCTCGACCACACGCTCGGTCCAGTCTAAATATTCCAGACGCCGTTCTAACGACCAGCCGGCGGGGGGCGTCCGCGTGACCCCCAGGACGTTGGAGATTTTATCTGCCAGCTTGATCTGCCGGGCCCGCTCTGAGAGGTGCGGCGCGTGCTCTATTTGCAGGCGCTTCCGCTCTTGCTTCGGGAGCCGTTTGTCGTCGGTGACCTCTTCGACCACGCGCCGCACCTCGGGGCCGAACGCCGCCTCTAATTCTTCGGGCGTGGTCTTGGTGTCTTCCAGGGTGTCGTGCAGGATGGCACCCCGCAGGGTGATCGTGTCGGTAACATTGCCCACGCGTGCGAGCAGCTCGGCGACCTCAATCGGGTGATTGATGTAGGGCGACGCCTCCACGTCTTTGCGGCGCTGGTCGCGGTGTTTGGCCGCGGCGAAATGTAGCGCCCCGAGGACCGCGGCGATTGTGTTTGAGGCTTCCATAGGTGGCCCGCACGGTCGGAGTATATGGTTTAGGAATTGAGGGCTTGAGCAGCTTCTCGCGTCAGTCGCCGTAGGCGAGTTCGTCCATCAGTTCGGCGAATCTGCTCCAGGAGATGTTCTTCTCCTTCTGCCGCCGCCCGCCCCTCCAGGTCAAAGACCCGCGCCCGATGACGAGCGTCCCGATCTTCTCGCCGCTGGCGTAGATTTCGAACTCGATGGACGTGCCGGCCTTCGAGAGTTCGTGCACTTGGATGCTGGCCTTGACGGCGTGTTTGCGGACGACCCTTTTACTTGCCATCTGTCTCCCTCCGATTGTCACTCTAAAGCTGTTCCGTTTCGGTGGCCCGGATGATGAGCTCCTCTTGCCTGAACCTCTTTTCGAGGTCTGCGCGGTAATCGGCCCACCAAGTCCTGTCGAGCTGCTCCGCCATCACCTCGAAGATGATGATTTCGTCGCGGCTGATTTCGCCCCCGTCCTTCCAGACGCCTTCGGCCGGGGACCGGCGGAAAGCCGTGACGCCGCCGAACCCCTCTGTCAATTCGGCGCGCACGCGATCAAGATGTTCCCGCGCGAAAGGCCGCTTCTCGTTATCATAGAGCGGCAGAAGTAGCTGAATGAGATGCATAAATGAAAGACGTTAAGCTTATGGAATTTGGTTTTATATCACAGCCGCGAGTGGATAGCAGCCACGAAAATCAATCGTCGGGAAACGCGGATGACGTGCCGATACCCTCGAACCCCTGCCGGAAAGCTGTCGAAAGCGGACAAAGCAAAACGGCAGGCTGGCCGGCCTGCCGTTTCTTGAAATTTCCTGAGAGTTTTTGGTGGAGCAGAGGGGGGTCGAACCCCTGACCTCCGCATTGCGAACGCGGCGCTCTGCCAAACTGAGCTACTGCCCCACGCGCGATACGGAATGATAGGGAGAGCGCGCGGATGTGTCAAGAGGCGAACGGAAGTGATGTCCGCGCGCTCAGTAGGTCAGGCGGAGGGCGAACTGTAGGTTGCGGGGGCCGCCGCCGCCGAGGAAGGGGTTGCCGATGCCGACGTCGGGCGTCACGGTGATGGGCAGAAAACCTGTGCCGCGGCCGGTGACGGGGTCTATGCCGTTGAAGCTTGCGTCGGCCGCGAAGCCTGGGAGCAGGGGCGAGGCGAAGTTCGGGTGGTTGAAGATGTTGAAGACTTCGGCGCGGAACTGGAGCTGCACGCGCTCGGTGATCGGCGTCGTCTTGAAGAGCGAGAAATCGAAGTTGCTGTAGCCCGGCCCGCGCAGGGAGTTGCGGCCCAGGCTGCCGAAGTGCTGCGTGCCCGGTATGCAGGAGGCCGCGCTCCCGTCGCCCGAGGGGTCGAGCGTGCACGGCACGGCGAAGGCCGAGAGGTTCAGAAAATTATCCGGCGTGCTCGTGCCCGCGTAGGGGTCGCCCACCAAATCCGGGCGCGGGAAGAACTCGCCCGTGCCGTTGTAGTCGTCGAACAGATTCACGTGGAACGGGCTGCCGCTGCGCAGGGTGAGGATGCCGTTCAACTGCCAGCCGCCGCCGATGCGCGGGTGGCTCTTGATGAAGTTCGGCAACTCGTAAGAGAAGGTGGCGACGAAGCGGTGGCGCACGTCGAAGTTGGAATTGGCCCTCTCCAAATCCGTCCTGAAACTGTTGTCGGGCTGCGTGGCGTTGGCGACGTAGTCCTGCCCGTCCGAGGCGTTGTCAATCGAGTGCGACCAGGTGTAGTTGACGGCCGACGTGAAGCCGCGGCGCTGGCGCATCGTCAGACTCGCCTGCAAGGCGTTGTAGTTTGAGTTGGCCGTCGTTTCGAGTTGGTTGACGTAGAAGAACGTGCCGCCCGAGGGCGCGAACGGGCCGTTGTCGAAGGGGCGCGCGGTCGAGACAGCGGGGTTGACCGGCTGGTTAATGTCGCGGTAGCGGAACAGCTTTCTCCCCTGCGAGCCGACGTAGCCGACTTGCAGCACGACATCCCTCGCGAGTTCCTGCTGGATGTTGAAATTAAAATTCTGCACGTAGGGCGTCCGCAGGTTGCGGTCGACGGCGAAAACGTCCGAGTCCAGGAAGTCCGTGAAGATCGGCACGTCGGGCTCAATCTGCGCGACGGTCGAGAAGGAGAAGAGGACCGGCGCGGGGCCGACGGGGTTGTAGGCGGGGCCGGGGTTGAAGGTGTTGAAGGGCAGTTGGCCCACGAAGAAGTCCTGCGAGTAGGCGTCGTAAAAGAGGCCCCAGCCCGCGCGAATGACGGTCTTGCCTCTGCCCGTCACATCCCAGGCCAGCCCGACGCGTGGACTGAAGTTGTTGAGGTCGCGGCGGTAGAGCGTGTCGAGCCCGTTCGTCCCCACCAGCACGAGGCCGAGTTGCGGGTCGAAGTTACTCAGGAGCCCGCTCTTCTCGTCAATCACGCCGTAGTAGTCGTAGCGCAGGCCGAGGTTCAATGTCAGACGGCGGCTCGCGCGCCAACCGTCCTGGATGTAGAGCGCGTGCGAGTTCTGAAACGTCTCGCGGTCGGAGTCGCCGCGCGCGGCGCGCCCGCCGCTCAGTGTGCCCGACAGAAAATCCTCCAGCGAGGCGAAGTCGAGTCGGCCGCGGTAGCCCGCGTCGAAGAAGGCGTCGACGAAGGTGCGGCGGAACTCGTAGCCGAACTTCAAGTCGTGCCCAGTCAGCTTCCAGGAGAAGTTGTCTATGAAATGCCAGTTGGTGTCCACGCGCGCGCGCGGGACCGAAAGGGTCGCGCCGAGCGAGGCGAGCGACGAGCCGAAGTTCGGGTCATTGCGGATGCGTATGAAAGGCAGGCCGAAGTCGCGCTCGTTCGTGACGCCCGTGTTGAGGCCGATGGAGCGCGGGTCGAAGCCCTGGTCTTCGGGGAAGAAGCCCTCGTCGAAGCGGTTGTAGCCGAAGCGCACCTCGTTGACCTTCGTCTGCGAAAAAATCTTCAGGTACGAGAGCGAGACCAGGTGCACCTCGGTAGGGGTCACGGTGTTGAAGCCGGGCAGGACGTTGCCCGCCAGGAGCGCGAGCGGGAACGACTGGTCGCTCGTCCCGAAAAAGTAGCGGCCAGTCAGTTGATTCCGCTCGTTGAACGAGTGGTCGATCTTGCCGATAAAACTGTCCACGTCGTTCAGGGCGCGAGTCGTGACCAGAAGGTTCGGGCTCGGGTCGAAGAGCGGGACGGGGTCGTTCGCCGCGGGCCAGGGGTTGCGCGCGAGCAACTGCGCGATGACGGGGTTGGTCGCGCCGCCGAGCGCCGCTATCTCCTTGGGCGTGGGCACGCGCGCCACGGAACTCAGGCCGACGCGCTCGCGCTGCCCCTCGTAGGCCGCGAAGAAGAAGGTGCGGTTTCTGACGATTGGCCCACCGATTGAGAAGCCGAACTGGTTATTGCGGAAGGCCGTCTTCGGCGCGGGCTCGCGGTTGAAGACGTTGCGCGCGTCGAGCTTGTCGTTGCGTATGTACTCGAAGAGCGAGCCGTGGAACTCGTTCGTGCCCGACTTGGTGACGATGTTGACGATTGCGCCGGAGTTGCGGCCGAACTCGGCCTCGAAGTCCGCCAGCACCGCGACCTCCGCAATCGCCTCGACGGGCAGGATGGTGGCGGGCGTGCCGAAGACGCCTGCCTCGTTGATGGCCGGCAGGTTGCGGTAGCCGTCGTTCATGTCCGTGCCGTCTAGCAGGTAGTTGTTCGAGCGCCCGCGATTGCCGTTCGAGCTGAAGAGGCCGAACGAGCCCGGAGAGTCCGTCGCGCCCGAGGGGTCGCCGGTCGCGCCCGGAACCATCACGAGGAACTTCGTGAAGTCGCGCCCGTTGACCGGCAAGTCCTGGACCTGCCTGGTCGGGATGGTTCCGCCGAGCGTCGTGTTGGTCGTCTCGACCTGCGCGGCGGGCGCGATTGTGACGACCGTGTCGACGCCGGAGAGCGCCATCTCCACGTCCACGCGCCGCTCGCCCGCGACCTCCACGACGACGTTCTTCACCGTCGCGTTCTGAAACCCAGTCACCTGCACCCTGATCTCGTACGTGCCCGTCGGCAGCTCGCTGACGGTGTAGTTGCCGTCCGCGTCCGTCACGGTCGAGCGCATGATGCCCGTGCCCGTGTTGACCGCCATGACGCTCGCGCCGGGTATGACAGCCCCCTTCGGGTCGGTCACTGTGCCAAGAATCGTGCCGCGGAAAGTCTGCGCCGAGAGCGACGCGGCGGAGAGGCACGCGAGCGCGAAGACGAAGATCAGGGTGAAACGAGGGGAACAGTTGCGGCGGGAAGTTTGCTGAGTCACGGGACGGAGGGCCTCCTGTCAGGATGAGAATCGGATGAGCTTCCCTCCCTGGCTCGGAGTTGCGATGACTGCCTTACGTCGGACGGGCATTCGGCCGAAGCTTCGAGACGCCTTAAGGCCCGGGTTAGTTCGCGGGCGATAATATACCAACACCTTCAGGAATTCCCAGATGAATTCTGCCGCAAGCTGCCCGCCGCCGCTTCGATTGCTTCTCCGAGCTTCTCGACGTTGTGGCCTCCGCCCTGTGCCATTTCGGGGCGGCCGCCGCCGCGCCCGTCGAGCGCCTGGCAGGCTTCGCGCAGGAGCGCGTTCATGTCGCCGGGCGCGTCCGCCGAGCGGGCGAAGACCAGGCGCGCGGCGTCGCCGTCGCGCGAGCCGAGCAGGGCGACCGTCTGCGCGTGGGCGACGATTGATTGCGCGAGCTTCTTCAAAGACTCCGCGTCGCGCCCTTCGAAGACTCGCGCGCAGAGCCGCGCGCCATCCGCGAGCCGCTCGGCCTCGTTCAGCAACTCCTCGGCCTCGACCCGCGCCGCGACCTCTTCGAGCGCGCGCACGCGCCGCGCGAGCTGCCTGTTCTCTTCGAACATGCGGGCGACGGCCGCAGGGGTCTCGTCGCGCGCGGTGCTGAAGAGGGCGGCCACGCCGCGGGCCGTGCTGTTGGCCCGGCGGTAGTCCGCGAGCGCGCGCCCGCCCGCGACGAACTCGACGCGCGTCAGGCCCTTCGCGCGCTCGAAGGAGCGCGCACAGATGATGCCGACTTCGCCCGTGCGGCGCGCGTGCGTGCCGCCGCACGGCGTCAGGTCGAAGCCCTCAATCTCGATCAGCCGCAGCTCGCCCTCGCGCTCGGATTCTTTGCGCAAGCTTAGGCCCGCGGCCTCCTCCTTCGTCACCTGGCGGACGGTGACGGCGCGGTCCTCCCAGATAATCTTGTTAGCCAGCTCGACCGCCTGCTCGACCTTCTCCTCCGAAGGGTCTTCGAGCGCCACGTCCACCTCGCAATACTGTTCGAGCATGCGGAAGCCGCGCGTCTCGGCGTCGAAGAGTTCTATGAAAGCCTGCGAGAGGATGTGCTGGCCCGTGTGCTGCTGTATGTGGTCCAGGCGGCGCGGCCAGTCGACGCGGCCCACGACGGGCGCGCCGACTTCGAGCCCCCGGCCCTGCACGACGTGGAGCACGCCCTTGTCTTCGGCGTCTATGCACTCGACGACGCGCGCGTCGTTAATCGTGCCCGTGTCGCTCGCCTGCCCGCCGCCCGTGGGGTAGAAGGCCGTGCGGTCGAGCGTCACGGCAGTCCACCCGCTGACGCGCTCCGTCACCCCCGTCACGCGCGCCTCGAACTCCGTCAGATGTGAATCCGTGTAGTAAAGACGTTCCGTCATAAAAACTAATGCGGAATGCGGAGTGATGATTGATGAATAGAAGACAACTACTTTTTAATTCATCACTCATCGTTCATCATTCCGCATTCTAATTCCCCCTCCCTGACTCCAGCACGCCGAAGTAGTCTCCGTGGTCGCTCGCGCAGAAGCCCCAATATTTGTTTTCGTCCCTGAGGCTCGTGACGACGGGGACGTTCGGGCCGGAGACGTACCGGATGATGGTGTCCGGCTCGTCGCCGCCGACGGGGCGGTCAACCCACGCGCATTCGCCTGGGTTCAGGCCCGCGGCCGCCGGCTTCGACCCTCTCTTGAAGCGTATCCTCAACATGCGGCGGCCGGACTCGCCCGGCTCGTCGAGCGAGAGTTTCATCTCGCCCCCGCCGCGGCAGCGCAGCTCGTAGTTCTCCGGCGGCGTGCAGTGCGCCGCGGAGTCTGCCTGACGGTTCGCGCCGCCGCCGCCGCTCCGGCTCCACCTGTACGCCAGGATACCTGTGAGCGCGGCCAGCGCAAGCACGCCGAGCACGCTGGTCGCCAGCAAGACCTTGTTGACGCCGCGCCGCCCGCGCGCCGCGTCTTGAGGAGTTTCGGCGACCGGCGCGTCGTCATCGTGCTCACTTTCGTCGAGCAGCCGCGTGAGGTCGTCGGCGAGCCTGTCCGTGTGCGCTTCGGGCGGCGGGGTCAGGGCGTCCAGCCAGTGCGTCTTATCCAGGTAATCTTTCAGGGGGCCGGAGGGCATCGCGTCCTCTATGCGGAACGTGATGATGGGAAGCTTTCTTTCGGCGGCGAGGTCGGCCTTGCGCCTGACCTGCTGCGACTCGTCGGCGCGCGAGGAGAAGACGAGCACCATCACACGGCTCTCCGCGACGGCGCGCACGTTCGCCTCGTCCCAGTCCGCGCCGGGCGGCACGTCGCGCGGCGCGATCCAACAGCTTATGTCTCTCGATTCGAGCGCGGCGCAGACGGCGTCCGCGACCGCCTTGTCCTTCGAGCTGTAGTTGACGAAAACGTCGTGCGCCATCCTCGGGGAAACTCCTTAAAGCACTTCTAAGCCAAACCCGCCGGGCGAGTCAATCGCTATTTTCGCGGGGGCCTGCGGGCGATTTGATTTCTTTTGACAGACGGGCGGGAAACGCAGATAATCACGCGACCCTTTGGACCTCAAACCTCGCTGGGCCACAAAATGTCCTTACCCGATTGGAGACAAACCATGACCCGCCGCCTCCCACGATTCTACGTCTGCGCCGCAAGCCTCCTCCTTCTCCTTCTCTCCTGCGCGCCGCTCTCGGCCGCGCAAGGTGATGACGCGCCGCTCGCCTCGCTCAACTACCGACTAGCCATGTCGCGCCCCGTCTCGCACCTCTTCGAGGTGACGATCACGGCCGAGCTGGCCGCGGGCGCGCGCGCCTCTCACCTGGACTTCCAGATGCCCAAGTGGTCGCCCGGCCGCTACGCCGTCTACAATTTCGCGAAGAACGTGCAGGAGGCGCAGGCCGCGAGCGGCGCGTGCCCCGTTGGCGCGCAGTGCAAGCTCGCGCCGCTCGCGGTCGCGCGCCTGGACGACCAGACGTGGCGCGTCCCCTTGCAGGGCGGCCGCGCCGTGACCTTCAAGTACAAGGTCTTCGGCGACGACCTCTCGGGGACCTTCTCGCAACTGGACGAGCGCCACGCCAACTTCAACGGCGGCTCAGTCTTCATGTACGTCGTGGGCCACAAGCAAGACCCGCTTCGCCTGACGATTGACCCGCCGCCGGGCTGGCGAGCCGTCAACGCGAGCAGCACGAGCGCGGACCAGCGCGAGTGGCGGTTCGGTAACTACGACCTGCTGATCGACGAGCCGACGGAGATCGCGCCCGACTGGACTGTGGACGAGTTCAAGGCGGACGGGAAGACTTACCGCGTCGTCGTGCATTCCTACGGCGTCGAGGGCGGGAAACGCGCGCAGCTCGCCCGCGACCTGGAAAAGATCGTGCGCGCGCAAGTGGCGATGTGGGGCGCGCCCGAGTTCGACTCCTACACCTTCATGATTCACTTCGCCAACGACGGGCGCTCGGTCGACGGGATGGAGCACCTGAACTCCACGAACATGATCGTCTCGGGGACGCTCGCGGACAAGGACACCTACGACCTCACGCTTGAGCTGGCGTCGCACGAGTTCTTCCACGTCTGGAACGCCAAGCGGCTGCGCCCCGCCGAGCTTGGCCCGTGGGACTTCACGCGCCCGGTCTCGACGCGCGGCCTGTGGGTCGCCGAAGGCGTGACGGAATATTACGGCGAGCTGATGCTACGCCGCGCGGGGCTCTGGACCGACGCGCAGCTCTTGCGGCGGCTCGGCGAGGTCATACAGGGCGTGGAGAACAGCCAGGGCAGCCGCCTGATGAGCGCCGAAGACTCGTCGCTGCTCGCGCCGTTCCTCGACGGTGACCCCGAAGCGCAGCGCACGAACCTGGCGAACACCTCCGTCAGCTACTACTACAAGGGCGAGGTGCTGGCCCTCGCGCTCGACCTGCTCATCAGGAAGCAGACTGGCGGGCGTGCCTCGCTCGACGACGTGCTGCGGCGGCTGTACGAGGAGCTTTACGTGAAGAGTCCGAACGCGAGCTACTACCTGCGCGGGCGCGGCTTCACGAGCGAGGACTTCGAGCGCGTGACGGCGGAGGTCGGCGGCGCGGGGGTCAAAGATTTCTTCGCACGCTACGTGCGCGGCGTGGAGGTGCCGCCCTACGACGAGGCGTTCGGCGCGGTCGGCCTGCGGCTCGCGCGCGAGCCCTCGGCCAAGCCCGCGGTCGGCATCAGCGCGGGGTCGGACGGCGGGCGCGCGGTGAAGGTCAAGAACGTGCGCAACGACTCCCCGGCCGAAGACGCGGGAATCAAGAAGGACGACTTGATCGTCGCCGTCGGCGACACGAAAGTCACGGACGAAAATTTCGCCGCGACCGTCGGCCGCTTCAGGCAGGGCGAGCGCATGTCACTGACCGTCAACCGCGACGGGCAGACCCTCCAAAAAGTCATCACGCCCGGCCCGCCCGACACGCACACCTACCGCATCGAAGAACTCCCCGACACCACGCCCGAGCAAAGGCGGATGCGCGCCGAATGGATGAAAGGTGACTAGCTGATAATTTCGATTGGCGAGGGCGCGATCTCGAAGGTCATGGGGAGGCGGCCGGTCAGCTCGCCGTCGATCTGGACGGGGGCGTCGCCCGTGACGCGCGCGCGGTCGGTGCGTATGAAGTGGACGCCGCGCATCTCCTCGGCGACGCCGCGGCGGCGTATCGCGTGCGAGAGCAGGTAGAGGAAGTGCAGCCGGCTCGTGGAGTCTACGACGCAGACCTCGAAGAGCGGCTCCTCCATCTGCGCGCGCGGCGTGATGGCGAGGTTACCGCCGTAGTGCGCGGCCTTGCCGATGGCGGCGAAGGTCGCTGGCAGCGTGCGCCCGGCGACCTCGACGTTGAACGAGACGGGCTGCCAGTGTGCCAAATGTCCGAAGCCGGAGTACCAGAACGCGGCCTCGCCGACGCGCCGCTTCAGGCGCGGGCGCACGCGGCTCACGATCTCCGCGTCGAGCCCTATGCCGGCCATCAGGAAGAAGTAGCGCCGCTCGCCGGTCCGCTCGGCGTGCGCGCAGCCGACGTGCACGCGGACGGAGCGCCCGCGCGCGATCACGTCGGCCGCGCGCTCCGCGTCGAAGGGCAGCTTCAGCTCGCGCGCCAGCACGTTGGCCGTCCCCCTGGGCCAGACGGCGAGGCGCGCGCCCGTCCCGACCAGTCCTTGCAGCGCCTCGTTAATCGTCCCGTCGCCGCCCGACACGATCACGTCGCGCGCGCCCTCGCGCGTCAAACGCGCGGCGAGACGCGCCGCGTCGTTCGGCCCGCTCGTGTCGAACGCCTCGACCGCGATCCCGCGCTTCTTCAGAGCTTCGAGGAAGCGCGCCACCTCGCGCGCACGGCTCGCCCCGCCGCGCCCCGCGTTCGGATTCGAAATGAGAACTGCCTTTCGTTTCTTCATCACACTCGCGCCGACAAGAGCAACCTCGATGCCGCGGAAGAGCAGGGATGAGGGATGAAGTGAAAGCCGTCGAATCGACGACCCGGCGGGCGGTTCACTCAACCCCTTTCAGCCCTCAGCCCTCATCCCTTGCCGACACCTGTCGGATGATTCGTGCAGGGGCTAGCTTACAGTCATTACACGCAAAGGTGAAAACGGGGCGGGAACTTTTTAAGAGTCCCCGCCCCGTCGCCGCCTCGTTGCTGTTGACCGCTTTACGGGTCTACGCCCGTGACTTTCTTGACCGTTTGCGGCGGCGACTCGCCGCCGCAGACCGTGCCGCTGAAAGTCCGCAGCGTGTTGAGCGCCACCTCAATGTAAGCGGAGCCGTTCCAGCGGTAGACGTGCGGGACGGCCGAGCCGGAGCCGCCGGAGCCCTGCATCTCGAAGGTCAGGAGCACGTCGTTGATTGTGCGCACGGGGACGTAGCCGCCGACGCTGCCCTTCTGGTTGAACTCGAAGTCGAAGGCGGTCGTGCCGTTGTTCCCGCGCCGCTCCATGCCGAAGAAGATGGTGCTCTGGTTGTTGGCGATGTAAGCCTGCGTGATGTCGTACTTGGAAGAGCCGACGCTGCCCGCGCCGACGTTCCACGTCGTGGTGTCGTTCTCCTTGCCGCCCGTCAGAAAAATGTCCTGGTCGCCCTGGGCTACGCCGTCGACGATGCGCAGGCCGTTCCAGTGGCCCTTGCCTCCGACCGCGCCCGTGAAGTTCGGGACGATGCCGACGGCTACGGGGTCGTTGGGGTCCGGGTCGGTGTCCGTGTTCTGCAAAGAATCTTTCACCCAGTCGGCGACCGCGCCGGGGTTGAGGATGTTGCTGCTGCCGTCGCCCGGATAAAGGTTGGCGTTCTTATCAATCTCTATGGCGTTGGGGTGTATGTTTCCGCTCTGCGCGAAGGCGGCCGGCGCGAGGCCGAACGTCGCGACGACCAGCATCAGGCAGGTGGCAAGCGAGCGCCTGAGCCTGGGGGCAAGTGCTCTGGGGTGCATCTATTGTTTCCTTTCGTCTGGAAAAAATTTGGGTTATCGGGTCACAGGCGAGGCTGGCAATGTTAAGGCGAGTTACAAGAACCTGAACTCGGCATGAAAAAGCCGAGTGCTTTGACTTTCTTTCTCCTTGCGAAGAGAAGAAAGCGAAAATAGCCCCGGATTTCCACACTCCGGCCCGGATTCAGTCAATTCTTTGCAGCTCTGGTTTTCTGTTTCTGCGCCTTTGCGTGAAACCGTTTCTTTCGCAAAGGCGCGACGAAAGAAAGACGGAAGCAGCAAAGGGGTTGAGTCAGAGCGAGAGCAGGCGGGCGACGACTTCGCGGGCGGCGTCGGGGCGCGCGAGGCGGCGAGCGTTGGCGCGCATCGCGTCCATGCGCGCGGGGTCGGAGAGCAGGCGGTCTATTTTATGTGCCAGCACGGGCAGGTTGTTGCAGCGTATGGCGACGCCCTCTTCGAGCAGGTGGTCCGAGTTGCGCTCCTCCTGTCCCGGAATGGGATTGACGATGACGAAAATCAGATTCCTGGCGAGGGCCTCGGAGGTGGTCAGGCCGCCGGGCTTGCCGAGCAGTATGTCCGAGGCGGCCATGTATTCGTCCACCGCGGTCGTGTAGCCCACGGCCTTGATTGAGAATCGACTCTCCGGCGGGATGCCGGACGCCAGGCGTCCGACGCGCTGCTTCAGCTTCTCGTTGCGGCCGCAGAGCGCGATGACCTGCGCGGGGCTTTGGAGGTCCGCCGCGAGGAGGCGCAGGATATTTTCCATCGGGCCGACGCCGAAGCCGCCGGCCGAGAGCAGTATGGTCGTCACGTCCTGCCGCAGGCCGTACCTGGCCCGCATCTCGCGCTTGTCTTTCTGTTCGCTGAACACGGGGTCGATGGGGATGCCGGAGACAGTGATTTTGCTTGCGGGGACGCCGAGCTTCTCCATGTGCAGGCGCGTCTCGTCGAGCGCGACGAAGTAGTGCTCGTAGTGGCGGCAGAGCCACATGGCGTGAACGTCGAAGTCCGTGACGACGATTGCCTGCCGGCAGTTGATGCGCCCCTTGGCCTTGAGCCAGGAGATGATTTCGGCCGGGAGGAAGTGCGTGCAGACGGTGATGTCCGGCTCGTAGTCTGCGAGCAGCTTGACGAAGGGGCGCGCGTTGAGTTTGTCCAGGGCGAGGCGACGGCGCTCGTTCTTCCAGGGCTTGTCCAGGTGGTCGTAGAGCCAGCCGAGCACTTCTGGCATCTTGTTGACCATCTCTATGTAAGCCTTCGAGTGCAGGTGGCGGAAGAGCTTGTTGGTGTAGTCGAGCGTGTCCACGTTGCGGACTTCCGCGGCGGCGGTCGTCTCCCTGAACGCGCGCTCAAGCGCCTCGGCCGCGCGCAGGTGGCCCGCGCCGGCTGACGCCGAGAGGATTAAGACTTTCTTGAACACGGGCGCGGGCGTCTCTACTCCAAACGATAGTTCGGCGCTTCCTTAAGGGCGGCGCTCGGGTTAGAGAAAACTTCTAACCGAATTCCCCGATCTGAAGTATATTAATGATTAGGCAGATAAGCGAGGGTTAAAACTATGAATACTGTCACCCTTGACCAACCTGTGACAGGCTCCATTATTCAAGGCAGTGTTCCTATCTCTCTGCCTTTGCCCAAGCCGGATTCTAACCTCTCTTTGCTTATCAATGCCCCGGGAATCCTTTACCGATTAGAGGCTCCTATTGTAGATAGACCGGTTATAGAAGATGGCAAGATTTCAGCCCGGTTCATCGTTGATGATGATGTGTATCTTCACCTGAATCTCATAGGGCAAAGCATCGAGCAAGAAAATAAGTTCAAGTCGGGGCAATTCTCCCTAGTCTACATAATCGAAGAGCAACGACCGCGCGCCCACTTCGTCGCGAACACCCTCTTGGCCGCAATCGGATTGGTCGGCAGATTTGAATTGAAAATTTCTGAGCCGGCGGTGAACACTGATTTGAACTTCGAGGCTTCTCCTTTAGAGATTAGCAGGATGCTGAAGAGGAGACAGACGGCATACAGGTTAATGGTCATCGAGAAGGTGACGGGTAAGCAGTTCTTACTTCCTTCCGCCTTCTCGGAAAGGGAGATCGAGAGAATTGCCTTTGTCTATCACGCCATAGTTGACCGCTCCTTCATTTGGCCGGGCGGGAGCTTGAATATATCAGCGACCGCCACGCAAGAGAATGCTTTCCTATTTGCCCAAGCTGCTCAATCTCCAAGCTGGCCGATACCAGAACAGCCTTTTAGTGAGATCATACTCGGCCAGCCTATCAACCTCGGGCGCGCCGTGGTCACTATCGAAGACGCGGTTGTTAGGAACGCCGACGAGGTCCGCAAGCAACTAGAGGCCGGAGACGGTCGCGAAGTTACTACCGAGGTTCACTCTCTTAGTGGGCGAGACAGATATGAATTTACAGAGATGCCTTATTCAGCTCAGGTGTCGTGGGAGCCAAAAATACAGGCGCTAATTGATTTGGAGCCGCACCTCGACGCAGCTATAACCGAGCGCTATCACGGTCTGGCTGCGGCAACGTTGGAAGGTCTGACAGAGAAAGAGAAGGAAGAAATTACCACCCGTCCTGAGTTAGGCGAAGCGTTTCTGATTGATGACTCGGATGGAGAGTAACGATGACAGTCGGGCCTGCGCTTCCTGAAACGTCTCTCGTTTTAGACAGCAACATCGTAACAGCGTGGCGTTACGGGAAACGCGGAATTCTGGAAGCGATAGCCTCATATCAGGCAAGACTCAAACTTCCACCGGCATTAAGCGCATTGACTGTTTATGAGGTACTTTACGGATTTGAGAATTCCTTAGCGAAAGCTCAAGGTGATGCCGAGCAAACAATGTTGGATTTCGTCAGGACAGAGCAGCTGATTAACGCTTGCACTGTACTTCCCTTTGATAGCAGCTCAGCGAAAATAGCCGCCCACATAGTGCCGCGCTTACCCAAAAACATCCCCAAAAACACGCTGCTGGACGCGCTTATTGCCGCGACAGCGTTAGCACACGTCCACGGTGTCGCAACTCGCAACAGAGATGATTTTGAGCTTGTCGGCCTACATGCCCCGGCCGATATGATTCTACGTTTGGCTATCTGGACACCTTAAACGTTCTCTGCCTGTGCCCAAATCTATCACCAAGACGTCTACTCTAACCTGTAGTTCGGCGCTTCCTTCGTGATGATGACGTCGTGGACGTGCGACTCGCGCAGGCCGGCCGAGGTGATGCGGACGAAGCGCGTGTTCTCCTGGAACTCGCGTATATTGCGGCAGCCCGTGTAGCCCATCCCGGCGCGCAGGCCGCCGACGAGTTGCGTCACCATGTCCGCCAGCGTCCCCTTGTAGGGCACGCGACCCTCTATGCCTTCGGGGACGAGCTTCGACTCCATCTCGGTGCGCTCCTGACTGTAGCGGTCGCGCGAGCCCTCGCGCATCGCGCCGATGGAGCCCATCCCGCGGTAAGTCTTGAACGAGCGGCCCTGGAAGAGAATCACTTCGCCCGGCGCTTCCTCCGTGCCCGCGAAGAGCGACCCGATCATCACCACGTCCGCGCCCGACGCAATCGCCTTCGCCACGTCGCCCGAAAACTTGACGCCGCCGTCTGAGATAATTGGCACACCGCTCCCCTTCGCCGCCTCCACGGCGTCGCGTATCGCCGAAATCTGCGGCACGCCCGCGCCCGTCACGACGCGCGTCGTGCAGATGCTCCCAGGGCCTATCCCGACCTTGACGGCGTCGACGCCCGCGTCAATCAGTTCGCGCGTGCCCTCGGCCGTGCCGACGTTGCCGGCGATGAGTTGAACGTCCGCGTAGCGGCGCTTGATTTCGCGCACCGCCTCGATGACGCGGGAGGAGTGGCCGTGGGCCGTGTCTATCACCAAACAGTCGGCGCGCGCGCGGACCAGTTCGTCGGCGCGCTCGCGGAAGTCGCCGGTCGCGCCGATGGCGGCCGCGACACGCAGGCGGCCGAGGTCGTCCTTCGCGGCGTTCGGGTACTTGATGGCCTTCTGAATGTCCTTGACCGTAATCAACCCCTTGATGTGTTTGGCGTCGTCGATGACGAGCAGTTTTTCGATGCGGTGCTTTTGCAGCACGGCCTTCGCCTGGTCGAGTGTCGTGCCGACGGGGACGGTGACGAGCGGCTGCTTGGTCATCACCTCGGAGACGGGAATCTCGAACCGCGTCTCGAAGCGCAGGTCGCGGTTGGTGATGATGCCCACGAGGTGGCCGTCCTCGTCCACGACGGGCACGCCGCTGATCTTGTAGCGCTCCATCACGCTCAGCGCCTCGGAGACGGGGCGGTCGGGCCGGATCGTCACCGGGTCGACGATCATCCCGGACTCCGAGCGCTTGACCTTGTCCACCTCTTCCGCTTGCCGCTCGACGGAGAGGTTCTTGTGTATGACGCCGATGCCGCCCTGCTGGGCGAGGGCGATGGCGAGCGCGGCTTCGGTCACGGTGTCCATCGCGCTCGAACAGAGCGGGATTTGCAGGCGTATGCCGCGCGTGAACTGCGTTGAGGTGTCTGTCTCTGTCGGCAGCACGTCCGAGCGCGCGGGCACCAGCAGCACGTCGTCGAACGTCAGCCCCTCTGGAATGTTTGACGTTATCATGGCTTGTTCTCGCTCCTCTGCATATCGTAAATCGTGAATCATAAATCGTAAATGGTAAAACCGCCCTCCGACGGCTCACGACTTACGATTGACGAAAACAAAATTGCCCGCCAGCCACCGGCCGCGGGCATTCGTTTGACACTCTCTTTATCAGTTGAAGGGCAGCCCTGAAGATTGCGCGCCGGGAACGCGGGCGCGACACGGGGCGGCCAGCTTTTATCGTACAAACTCTGCGTAATTGTCCTTCGTGATCTCGAACTGAGTCTGGTCGCCGGGCAGCCCCTTGAGGGGGCGGCCGTCTATTGTGACCTCGATCTGCGGCGCGTCTTTCCTGTCGTAGCGAATGGTAAAGCGGTCCGTGGGATTCAGCGAGACGGCGGGCTTGTCCGGCCCGACGAACCTCCCGGAAGATTTCTTGCCGTCCACCACCCAACTGACGTAGACGTTCTCCTTCGCCGTGATGTTGACGTTCCTGAACTCGGGGGCGGGCAGACTCTGCGTCGGCTGCGGCGCGGGGCCGTTCGCCGCCTGCGTGTTGTTCGCGACGGGCGCTTGCGGCGGGCTCGGCTCGCGCGCGGCCTCGCGGCGCTGATACCAGTGCAGGACGGCCCACGCGCCGAGGACCAGAATCGCCAGAATCAGGGCCGAGAGCAGCACGGTGACGAGCGGCGAGCGCGTGCCGCCGTCCGTGTAGACGTGCGACTTGTAGGGCGTGCTCGTGACCTCGTCGGGCGACTCGCCCTGCTCGCGCGCCGTCTTCAAGTAGCCTTCGAGCGCGGCCTTCTCGTCGAACCCGATCTGCTTGGCGTAGGCTTTGATGAAACTGCGGTTGAAGATGCCGCCGGGCAGGCGCTTGTAGTCGTTGGCCTCGATGGCTTCGAGGTAGCGTATGGAGATACGCGTCTGGTCAGAGATTTGGCGCAGAGTAACCCCGCGCGCCTCGCGTGCGAGCCGCAATTCCTCTCCGAAAGAAGCTGCCATCACCAATCTACTTCCGCCCCTAGAGGGTTAGTCGGGCAGAACTGAAGTTCGCTCGGAATTAGTCTTGAAAGAAAATTCGTTCGACCGGCCGCCGTCGCTGCCGTCTCCCACTCGCGCTCGTCGCTCCCGCGGCCGATTCGGAACAAACCCATTGGCGCGCACTATAACGTGCCGTGCAAAACGTTGTCAAACTATTATTAGTGAAGCCCCTAGCTCTCCCAGCAAGCGCGCAGGCTTAGCGTCTTAGCGCCTTTGCGCCTCCGCGTGGAAATAAAAAAACAGTCACGCGGAGGCGCAAAGGCGCTAAGGGTCTGAGCTTTGGTTTTCAAACGCGCCCTCGGGCTCGCCGTCATACTTGATTCTTGCGGCACAGAGGAATACGATTGCGAAGTCAGATTACACAAGGCAAGTCGCTTTTAACTTCTACAACAGAAAGAGGAGAGCAAAGTCATGCCTCTCGAAGCACTGGGCATGGTCGAGACCAAAGGGTTCGTCGGCGCGGTCGAGGCCGCGGACGCGATGGTCAAGGCGGCCAACGTACAGCTTTTAGGAAAAGAGTATATCGGCGCGGGCTACGTGACGATCTTCGTGCGCGGCGACGTCGGCGCGGTCAAGGCGGCGACGGACGCGGGCGCGGCCGCGGCCCGGCGCGTCGGCGAACTGATCAGCGTCCACGTCATCCCCCGCCCGCACATGGAAGTCGAGCGCGTGCTCCCGAGCAACGGCCGCACGGGCTTCAGCCCCGACGAGCGCGCCATAGGCCCCGGCAGCGCCGGCCAACTCAGCGAAGGCGACCAGGGCCGCGCGGGCGCGGGCGCGCGCGAGAACAACAGGGAAAGGGCGAAATGATTTTTGATTTTTGAATTGCGATTTTTGATTGGCCGGGGATGAAGTCTGAGATTTCAGCCTTAGACTTTCTTATCCTCCGCCAATCAAAAATCAAAAATCGCAATTCAAAAATTCCGCGAAGGGGGTGTCGTCATGTCAGTTGATAAAGACCTGGTGTCCGTGCAGCAGGCGCGCGATCTGGTCGAGGCGGCGCACCGCGCGCAGGTGGAATTGGCGCGCTTCGACCAGGCGAAGATTGACCGCATCTGCGAGGCGATGGCGAAGGCCGCACTCCGCGAGGCCGCGCGCCTCGGCGCGATGGCCGTCGAGGAGACGGGCTTCGGCGTCGCCGACGACAAGCGCGAGAAGAACCGCTTCGCCTCCGAAGACGTCTGGAACTACTTCAAGGGCTTGCGCACCGTCGGCGTCGTCAATGAGACGAAAGACGTGGTGGAGATCGCCAGCCCGCGCGGCGTCGTCGCGGGCATCATCCCTTCCACGAACCCCACCTCGACGGCCATCTTCAAGTGTCTCATCAGTATCAAGTCGCGCAACGCCATCGTGCTCAGCCCGCACCCCTCGGCCGCGCGCTGCATCAACGAGACGGTCAAGGTCGTGCGCGACGCGGCCATCAAGGAAGGCTTGCCGGCGGACGCCATAGGCTGCATGACCTCCGCGACCATCGAAGGCACTGAAGCCCTGATGAAGCACAAGCAGACGGCCGTCATCCTCGCGACGGGCGGCATAGGGCTCGTGCGCGCGGCCTACTCTTCGGGCAAGCCCGCGTTCGGCGTCGGACCGGGAAATGTGCCAGCCTTCGTCGAGCGCACGGCCGACGTGGCGAAAGCCGCGCAGGACATACTCACCGGCACCTGCTTCGACAACGGCACCATCTGCGCCTCCGAGCAATCGGTCGTCGCGGACGCGCCCATCGAAAAAGCCTTGCGCGAGCAGTTCAAGTTGCAGGGCGGGCATTTCCTGACCGCCGCGGAAGCGGACCAGTTGGCGAAGGTCGTCGCCACGCCGCAGCGCTCGCTGAACCCTGCCATCGTCGGCAAGTCCGCCGAGCACATCGCCAAGCTTGCCGGCATCAGCATCCCGCCGGGCACGCGCTGCCTGATCGCGGACGTGGGCGGCGTGGGGCGCGAGCACCCGCTCTCTATGGAGAAGCTCTCGCCGACGCTGGCCTTCTACGTCGTGGACGGCATAGAGCAGGGCGCGGCCCGCTGCTTCGAAGTCCTGAGCTACGGCGGCATGGGCCACACCGCGGGCGTGCACACGCGCTCGCGCGACGCGGCCGTCCGCTACGGGCGCGAGATGCCCGCCTCGCGCGTCATCGTCAACTCGCCGACGACGCACGGGGCCATAGGGTTCTCGACGGGGCTGCCCCCTTCGATGACTCTGGGCTGCGGTTCCTGGGGCGGCAACGTCACGTCGGACAACGTCTCGCCGCTTCACCTGATGGACATCAAACGCGTCGCGTTCGAGACGCGCCCCGTCAAGAGCGCCAGGCCCGCCGTCTCAGCGCACAAGGCGACCGGGGACGCCCCGCAGCCTGCGCTCGCCGCGTCTTCCTCCGCGCCGCAGCGCCCGATAGCCCGCGAAGAGATCGCGGCCATCGTCGACCGCTTCCTCGCCGGGCGCGAGACGCGCGGCGGCGCGCAGCACGCGGAGCTGCACGCGTCGTCTTCGCCCGCGCCCGCGCAGCCCGTGATTGACGTAGAAGCCGGCAGCATGTACGCGCAGCCCGCGGCCGCGCCGCACGCCGAGGCCGCGCCGACCGCGGTGGAAACGAACGGCG